>Ga0268261_10000459_pt1 | contig 25368 bp, 23 predicted proteins | sample TergutNc150P1_FD_190353 | JGI IMG/M metagenome (GOLD analysis project Ga0268261, IMG submission 190353) | Nasutitermes corniger P1 segment gut microbial community from laboratory colony in Florida, USA - Nc150 P1 (SPAdes) (version 2) | ecosystem: Host-associated > Arthropoda: Insects >...
AGCGAATCTACTGCCTTGGGCGTGGGGTCAATAATGTCAATGAGGCGCTTGTGGGTACGCATTTCAAAGTGCTCGCGGCTATCTTTGTATTTGTGCGGTGAACGGATTACCACAAACACGTTCTTCTCCGTGGGGAGGGGCACCGGGCCTACTACAGTCGCACCGGCTTGAGTGACCGTTTCCACGATCTTCTTAGCCGAGCTGTCAATGACCTCGTGGTCATAGGACTTCAGCCGGATGCGGATTTTTTGTCCCGCCATGGCGTCGTTACAACTCTCTCTATTCCTCGATGGTTACCCATCGGCCACCGACCCACGTACTCGGGCGTGTCGCACTTTATTTTTTTGCGAAGCGCGTTAGCACTTCACTTACTTTTGGTGCGGCATACCTTTGCACGATGCGGCCATCGTGGACTTTTACGTATTTCAGCCTTTAAGCAGACTCATAAAGCTACCGCTCTAGTGCATCTACTCATTAACCCAGGCAACAACTTTGAGCATAATTAACAGCAGGCCTAGGTAGCGCCCGCGTCATAATGCGCGAACGTCGGCAGACACACTATTAAATACATTCAACATAAGCGAAGCGTAACGCTAGCCGCCACGGCTCGCCTTGTTCCTGAAACAGGCAACCGCGTAATCATGCCACAGCCCGATGCCGCCACGCAACCCGAGGGCAAAATGCGCCACTACGGTGACAAAATCCACCACCACCGGCGTGGCTCCGACACTATTCCACCAAACCAGCCGGGCTAGCCGGTGCGTTTAACACCGACCAACTTCATCCGCCAAGTCTGTGCCCACCCGCCAAAAACAAAAACCCGCCGGTTTCCCGACGGGTTTTTGATTAAAGCTTAACTAGTTGCTCTCATACCAGGTGGAGTGTGCAGCATCCCAAGAGAAGTGGGGATCCTTGCAGTACAGCAACCACTGGCTATCGGTGTTGCCCTTATCCAACGCCCATTCGTTGCAAACTTCGGCGATTTGGTTGGAAACATCGTGTCCAGCCCGATACTCACCGAGCAGAGCGTCCCGCTGCTCGTACAGGCTGTCCCCGCCCGTAACGAACAAAGGCAGTTCGCCCTCGGCCTGAGCTTCGGTAGCGGCGCAACCGGCTAAAGTGATAACTGCGGCCAAACCTAAGGCTGCAATCTTCGCTTTTCTCATTTTGTTCTCCCTTGCGATTACAAGTGTTATTCCGGTTAATCGCACCGGTTTCCACTGGTGACTATACTAGGTGACTGGCACTTCGGCGCGCGGTGCAACGGCGGATTGTGTCCAAATTGAGGTCGCTGGATTGCGGGCTGTTATCCAACCGTGCTATTAGCCTAGCGCACTGGCACTGACAATCAAGTATCTCGCTTAAAAACTTAAAAATTATCGGCTATTAAGTTTCCGCAATACCCGTTTTGCGACTGGGAGGCCACGATTCCACACCACATCTAGGGCGGAGAACGGCACGTCAATGCTACCGATCAATTCATCTTCATGGTTAGCAAAGCTGCGCTTGAACTTACTGATGCCCTCATTTAGCAGGCCGTTGAGGTCGTACCGCAGCACACCCAACCGCCCGGCATCGGAAATTGAGGCCCAATAAACAGGTGCCGTGGCCTGGAGGCGCCGCCCAGCATCGTTCACTCCCCCATAAAGCAAAAATGCGGTTGTGGTCGAAGCAATTGCCCAAACAAAAGAGCAAGGTTTACCGTTTTCATCGTAAGCTGCAAATAAATGGGAAGCTTCACCCAATTCCCGATTAATCGCCAGGTAATAACCGTCGTGGTGTAAACCAAAACCGGCCTGTTCCGCTGACTGATGATAGAGCTCTAGAACCGCTTTCACATCGGCTTCATTAGTTACTCGGCGGATGTCTAGGCCACTTCTAGCCGCTTTACGAATTTCATATCGAGTAGATTTCCGCATGGCAGCGAGCAGCTTATCTTCCGGTTGAGAGACATCCAAGATAAGGGTGTGCGGGTACAGGATGGGATTAGGCGAAGGCCGCTCCCCCGCAAGTTTCAGGCTCGTGCCAGCCGCCCAGTCCGGCTCGAGGGTGATCCCAACCCCGCCAACACTGCGCCGACACCAAGCCACTATCGCTTCGGTTACCTGTTGCCGAGTCTCGGTTTCCCCCACACCTGGGCCAGCGCCCCAGCCGTCAGCCCTGGGGTCCCCAACCGGCGCTATTACCGGCCCGCGAGGCACATGGCACAGGGACTTAAATGGGATCGGCAATTTGCGAACTAGCACTTGCGCTAATCCGAGGACACCGCCGTCATCGTCCGTTACCCGCAGCCGCCGAGCGGCCCACGGCCCGGTCGCCTTGACTTCGCCCCAACCCCAAAGTTGCATGGGGTGTCCGCCCAAAGCGTTGACTTCGGCGTCCCACTCCTCGCGGTCGGTGACCTCAACTACTTGCACACTGGCCAATGTTACCCGTCAAGTGGCTTGGGATAGAACTGATGATATTTGCGCCGATAGGCGAGTGATATCCCAGCGACGATGAGGCGGCGCCACAGCCCACTATCCCCACCTTTATATTTGAGGGGGTTAGCTAGTCCGCCCCTAGCCACCACTTTTTTGAGCCGCGCTAGCAATTCGGGGTCCACGATGTACCGTTGCAGCAGGTTAAATGGGATTACTGTGTAAAGTACTTCCTTATCCGCCCGGCGCGGCACTTCGGTGGTGGCGCCGTCTATGACATCGGCCACCAACACTTCGGCAGTATTGGCCCCAGCAGCGGTGACATAATAATTGTTTCGCCCGATGCGCGGGTTAACCTCGAAAAAGACGTGACGGCCATCGCGGCTATCTCGCTTGAAATCGAAATTGGCAAAACCGGTGTAACCCACTTCGTTGAGAAATCTAGTTGCCGCTTCGAAAGCATCTTCGTAAGGTTCGGTGAGAATCGCGGCCGGGATGCCTAAGGTTCCGGGGGTGTGCTCTTCGAGCAGTACTCTGCCCGATGCCAACAGGGTTACGTTGCCAGCCGAATCCCGGTACGCGGTCATTGACCTTTGCTGAGTTTCATCGCCCGGGATATACTCTTGCACCAACAATACGCCAGGGTAGTTAGCTTCGATTAGCTTGCCCAACAACTCGTCTAGTTCCTGACGATTGTTGAGGGTGTGGATTTTCTGTTTCCCACTAAAACTTAATTCTTGCCACTGCGAACTATCCGAGGGCTTAGCGATTACCGGAAAAGCAAACGGCACCGCAACATCGTCCGGTTTCCCATTGCCAGCAACCAGTTCCCGAATGTTGACCGGAACTGAACCTGGGGTGGGGATGTCCAAGCGGCTGCACACTTCAGCGAAACCCGCTTTAGTGCTGACCTCGGATAACACCTCCGGAGTTGGGTATTGGAAAAAGTAGCCAGCAGCTTCGAGGCGCTCCCGGTTGGCAGCAATCGTATGAACGTGCCAGTCAGAATTAGTTAACAAGACCAACTGCCGACCTGGTTTGGCTAACCGCTCGGCCTGCGTCTCTAACGCTTTTATCAGGGTCTCATCGTCAGCTAAGCCTGGGGCTACCACATTCTCGATAAAAGCGGAGCGCTCCATCGGGCGAGTGGATACCGTGGACAGCACCACGGAATTTGCCCCAAATGCTTCATGAAATGCTCGGCACATGGCATACACGCCGATGTCGCCGCCAATCGCTACCACCGCGATGTCGCGCGGCTGGGGCCCATTTACTTGCACCAGCAAACTTTAACCCATTCGGCTACCGGCGAGGCAATTGAGCTACTGCCGAGGCGTTTGAGCTTGGGTCAAAACATTGAGCTACTACCGAGGCAAAGCTAACGAATGATAACTGGAGTCCCGGCCGGGATATCGGTCAGATACTTCTCGTAACTCGGGTCCGGGATACGCATGCAACCGTTTGAAACTGAGCCGCCGACCGCCGGGTCAAACCCCAGATGTTCGTATTCGTGGATGGCGGTGGCCGCGTCAGCCGCCCCATCAAACCCATCAATCATTTCCGATTGGCAGTTGGTTAATAGCCCAGGCTCACCGGACTGGATTACAACTTTACCGACCACAGCGCACAGCCCCTTGGGGGTGTCCGTCACCCCGGCCTTCCCGACCCCAACATGGAAAGTATGCGAGCCACTAGGCCCGGTAACTGTCATTGTGTAATCAGTAGTGGAAACTTCGATGGTGTATTGGGCGGGAGTCACGTTGACATCGCTGGCCTTGATCCAGACCGCATGATGATTCACTTGCGATTTATCCTTAGACGGCAAAGACCCTCGGCCTACCGGGGTTAACACTTGCAGCCAGTCACCCTGTTTGCCTACCACCGCCCAATGCGCGGGCATGTTCAGCATTTCATCTGTGTCCGAGTTGAGCGCGAGTACCGGCTGCGCATCGTTTGGCGAGGCATAAGCTGGGGTGAGGTTGACTGTAGGCGTGGCAATTAAGTTGAGGGCAGCATCCGGACCGACCTGGGGCAGGCCAGCCGGTAGCAGCCTAACCAAATCGGGTTGCGGTAAGTTACCCCACAACTTGGTCGAGGCGTCATCGCCGGTAATTAGCAATGACCTTTCCTCGGCGCTGGTCACGGAACGGGCTACGGGGCCGCCGGTAGTAAGCAATTCGGCTGAACCATTAGCCGAACCGCTGTTATCTGGAGTTGCCACCGGGCCGCTACCGCTTACCCCATTGCTATTACCAACCCCATTTGGAGCAGTGGTGGAACTAACTGAGCTTGGCGGTTCTGCGGCAGCATCGACCACACTATTACTGCTGGGGCTACACGCGGTCAACATCGCTAAGCTGCAGCATCCCACCACAAAGCCCGCTCGACGGGAAACATTTACTCTGCCGATACCTGCTTTGACACCGATGCTTGCCTTGACCATTTCGACTACCCCTCCAGTGTTAATCCGTGCCTTCACTCGGTCGCACCGTTGCGGATCGGCTCGTGTACGATTCAGTATTAACTAAAGAGTTTACGCTTGTCATCGGGGTTTTTCGCCTACGGCACTCAATAAAACAACATCGTGACTTAATTAACAAGATGCAGCCTTTTTGGGGCAGGAGTAGAATTGGGGAATCCTGCCGCAGGATGAAGGAGGTTTCTGATTAGCACTGGAAGTTTCAAACTCAATACTGGTTCAAACTAAAGACTGGCAGTGTGACCGAAGAGACGCTTTTTACGCTAGAAATCGTAGCTTAATAGGCGTACCTTAGAAATTACTGAAACCCAAAGGGTCGATAAATAAGTTATCGTCCCGTTGATTCCTAAAAGGAGTTCATCATGGCCGACTTTGAAGATCAGGTAGAATTACCTGTTGAAGGCCTCGAATTAACCACCGAAGAAATCTCATTCAATGATAACGGCACCGTCAACGATGACGTGTACGTTGATGAGGTAGCAGCTCCCGAATTATCGGCAGTTGTGGTTGAAGAAGAAGAAGTTCCGGTTCTGCACGAAGAGGTAGTTGAAGAGACTATCCCCGCTCCAGTAGCAGTGATTGAAGAACCAGAACCCACCTATGTTGCGCCGATTGAAGAGCCCGTACACCATGTTCGGTGGCCGTGGGCCCTGTTAGCGCTTCCGTTATTGGCTCTGCCTTTCATTCCGCGTCACCATGCTGAGCCCGTAGCTGAGCCGGTTCGCGTTGAGGCCCCAGTTGTTCGTCCTTCTGCTCCGGCAGCCCGTGCAGTACGCCCGGCTCCGGTACCTGAGTGCGCTGGCCACTGGACTGTTAACGGCTCCGTAGTGCTGCGGGAAACCGCTGCTACCACTGGTGCAGCAGTAACCACCCTGGCTAAAGACACTGCAGTTGATGTTAAGGCTGTTGAATCCGGCTGGTACAAGGTTGCCGCTGGCCATGACAATGGCTACTTACCTGTTAACGTAGTGGTCTGCACCGTAGAAAAGGCTCCGGCTAAGGCTCCGGCTCCGGTAGTAGAAGCTCCTACCGCAACCGTAACTGGCTAATTGCAACTAACTGGCTAATTCGGTAAACTCGAATTAACTAATTTAAGAGGCTCGGTTCTTCGGAACCGGGCCTCCACTTTTTATCAATAACATTATCGGTAGTAAGAGCCTCCCACTGTGTTATCAATAATACATAACAGCACAATAAAATCCGGACTTCAGATTCGAAGCCCGGATTTATTATTTGAGTTCTACTTCTTGAGAGCCTTTGCAATAGCGGCGACACCAAGTGCCACGGTCGAGGTCATCGTGATCATCGAGGTAAGGCAACAACCGCCGCCCATCCCCCACGGGCTACCGTAAACTACCGGACGAGGGCGATAGTACCCACCCATCGGACGGTACATGGGACGCATGCCCATCGGTGGCATCGGCCGTAACCCCATAGGCGGCCCCATCGGCCGACCCATCGGGGGGCCCATCGGACGGATTGGCCGACCGTAGCCGCCACCCATTGGGCGCCCACCACCAAAGCTGCCGCCCATGCCACCACGGGAGCCGCCGAAACCGCCGCCGCCCATGCCACCGCGGGGGGCTCCGAACCCGCCGCCCATACCTCCACGCATGATATTCTCCTTTGCCTTAACATCATGTGATTTATAGCGTAATGGCTACGTCGGCATTTGGCGCGAGCTACCTCGCGTGGTGGGCCGTTTCACTGTTAACTTAAGGTATGGCTCGGATTGTCAGCTTAGTGCGATCGTATCCCCTGGTGGTGGCGACCATTATCGTCGGGATTGTTACGCTGATCTTGACTTTTGCGATCCCTACCGCGCTTACTATCACGATTGCGCATTGGATCATCATTGCGTGGGCTACTTTCATCGCCGCAAAGTCGCTGTGGAGCATGGTCCAAGAGCTGCGGCAAGGCAACTTGGGGCTGGATATCTTGGCGGTCACCGCCATTATTGCCACCTTGCTAGTCGGAGAATATTGGGCCACGCTCGTAATCATATTGATGGTTACCGGTGGCGAGGCATTGGAAGATTACGCCGACGGGAGGGCCAAGCGCGACCTCACGGCTTTGATGTCGAACGCCCCGCAGACGGCCCATCGGTTAACCGACTATGGTAACGTCGAGAATATCGAGGCCAGCGCGGTGCAAATCGGCGACCGGCTAATCGTTCGCTCCCACGAGGTGGTACCTGTGGACGGCACGCTGGTTTCCACAAGCGGTTCGTTCGATGAATCCTCCCTGACCGGCGAGGCTCTGCCCAGGGAGATTTTGGCTGGGGAAGAGGTGTTATCCGGTTCGATTTGCGGCTCGGACTCGGTGACCATCCAAGCCACCAAAGCCGCTGCCGATAGCCAGTATCAACAAATCGTATCGTTGGTCTCGTCGGCAGCCGCGAGCCGCTCCCCTATGGTTCGGCTTGCCGACCGGTATGCGGTCCCCTTCACCATCGTCTCGTTCGCTATCGCCGGGTATGCCTGGTGGAACGCTGCTCGGCTCGGCTTCGCCCATCCAGCATTGCGGTTCGCCGAAGTTTTGGTGGTGGCCACTCCCTGCCCGTTACTGATCGCGGCGCCGGTGGCTTTCATGGCCGGGATGAGCCGAGCTACCCGCCGAGGCATCGTGATTCGGTCCAGCGCCACGTTGGAGAAGTTGAGCAAGGCCAAGAGTTTCGCCTTCGATAAAACTGGCACCCTGACCAAAGGCCACCCCGAGTTCGTGTCGGTCAAAGCCGAGCCAGGGTTCAGCGAAAACGAGTTGCTAGCTTGGGCAGCTTCGGCCGAGACCGGTTCGGCGCACATCTTGGCCGATGCCATCGTGGCCGGTGCCCAAACTCTGAACCTGCCGATCCCAGTGGCCAGCAATGTGGTAGAGGAAACCGGCGGCGGGGTTCGTGCCGTAGTTTCTGGTCACCAAGTGGCAGTGGGTAAACACGCTTATATCGAGTCCCAAGTTGGTTACGCCCCGCCCGATGTGCGGTTGACCCCCGGCGAACTAGCGGTACTGGTAGCCGTGGACGGCAAATACGCCGGAGCAGTTGTAATGCGCGATCAACTGCGCCCGGAATCGGTCAACACCATCCGCACTCTCGAAGCTAACGGCGTACAACGCGTTGCCATGTTCACTGGCGATGGGGCGGGTACTGCCAACTTTATCGCAGGCAAGCTCGGCATCCGCGATGTGCATGCTAACTGCCTGCCCGCCGACAAACTGGCTGGGGTTCATGCCATGCAACCACATCCGGTAGTGATGGTGGGCGATGGGGTGAACGATGCCCCCGTGCTAGCCGCCGCCGATGTAGGCGTAGCAATGGCCGCCCGTGGTTCCACTGCAGCTTCGGAATCAGCCGATGTGGTGATTTTGCCCGATGACCTCAGCCGGGTCGCCGAAGCTCAGCAAATCGGCCGCGATACAGTCCGGGTCGCCTTGCAATCCATCTGGATCGGCATCTTTATCTCCGTGGGCCTGATGCTATTCGCCGCCACCGGCCGCCTGCCCGCCGTAGCCGGAGCTTGGCTGCAGGAGGCCGTTGACGTCATCTCAATCCTCTGGGCTCTTCGCGCCGGTGGCAAGTTCCTCGCCCGGCGGCGCGGGTTGGATCACTTCAAGGTCTATACCGGAGATTACGCTCGGACGTAGCGAACATATGGTTTCGCTCCTGCCAGAGGTAATTCCATTCGCTCAGACAGCGTCGTCGGTACTCGCTTCGCTCCGTTCTCCTCCGAACTCGCTCGGTGGAACCACCTCTTTCGTCGCTAAGAGGTGATAGTTTTCTGATGCTCCTTGGAGGATGAAAATCCTATGACGGGATGTGAGTGGTGATGTTACCGTGATCGTCGATGTCGATTTCGGTGAACTTCATCGCGCGGAGCTGAGTCTCCCCGCCGGAAATCTCGCTATCGTGGTAGAACAAATACCACTTACCCTCGTAATTCACGATGGATTGGTGCGTGGTCCAACCACTCAGCGGCGGCTCCATCACGCGACCCTTGTAGGTGAACGGCCCAAACGGACTGTCAGCCTCGGCATAGCAGAGGTAGTGCGTGTCACCCGTGGAATAGCTGAGGTAGTACTTGCCGTTGTGCTTGTGAATCCAGGGCGCCTCAAAGAAGCGGCGGTCAGTATCACCAGCGGTAATGGGCTGCCCGGTAGCCGGGTCGAGAATCTGAACGTACTGCGGCGCAGTCTTAAGGCTGACCATGTCATCGTTCAGTTCAGCTACCCAGGGAGTGAGTGCCGCGGCGGCGCCTTTCGGGCCATCTTGGCCCTGCGTCTCGGCAGGGTTACCGCGCACAAATTCGCCTACTTTACCCGGCTGATTCCACTTTTCGAGCTGGCCGCCCCACAGACCGCCAACGTAGATGTAAGCCTTACCATCATCGTCCACAAAAACAGCCGGGTCGATGCTGAAGCTACCTTGGATGTAATTGGGTTCGGGGGTGAACGGACCCTCCGGGGTATCGCTTACCGCAACACCAATGCGGAAAATTCCGTCTTGGTCTTTAGCGGGGAAGTACAAGTAGTATTTACCATTTTTGGTGGCGGCATCGGGAGCCCACATTTGCTCTTTCGCCCACGGCACATCCTTGATGTGCAGCGCTTCCCCGTGATCGTGGATCGGGCCGTCAATGCCATCCATCGAGAAGACGTGGTAATCCTCCATCCAGAAGTGATCGCCAGAACCGTCATCTACATTTTCATTGCCCAAGTCATGCGAAGGATAAATGTACAGTTTGCCGTTGAACACATGCGCGGACGGGTCAGCCGTAAACATGTGGTGGATTAGTTCTTTGTTCTGCTCCACCGCCGCATAGCTGGGCTGGTACGGCGCCAAGTCATCGTTTTTCGGGTGGAAGCGCTTCTCTGTGCTCATTTTCGGCTCTGTGCTCATGTTTGGCTATCTAAGCAGACATTAGGATTGCGAATAAAGCGATGACTATTGGAGATATGATGGTAGTCGCGGCAACTGTGTTTCGAGCCATCGGCAGGCCAGTATTGAATTTGTGGGCGAAGTTGTAAACATTGCCAGCCGTAGGTAAACCGGCCACCATTACCGCAATCATCGCTTCCCGCAGTTCCAACCGCAGCATGGACACAATTACCAGTGCCAACAGCGGCATCAGGATTGACTTGATGACGATGGCCAGTAGCGCCCGGTTACGCGATTCGGCCAGCATTTTGCGGCCCACCAACCCAGCCCCGAAACCGATCATTACCATCGGCACGGTGCCCTGCCCAACCACTTGCAGCGGGCGACTGATAATCTCTGGGATAGGTATTCGCAATCCCGCTATTAGCAGTCCAATAATGGCAGTTGACAGTAGCGGATTTTTTAGAGGTAACGATGCCAACTGCCTAACCGATAAGGTACCAGTAGTAGTTCGCTCCAAAATACCCAAGGCAATAGGCATAAACACTAACTGTTGCAGCAGAATAAACGGCACCATGATGCTGGCATCGCCGAACAAGGCTACTGCAATCGGCATCCCAATGTTCCCCAAGTTAGCGTAAAATGCCGACATCGTAGCAATAGCTAACGGCCCCCCGGTTTCCAGCGGTCCGGGCAATATCCGATTACCAATTAAGAACAAAATAATTGCGACCAGAATTACTGTTAACTGCACTAACAACTGTGGCCCAAACAAAGCCCGCAAATCAGCAGTAAACAAATTCGATAACACCATTGCTGGTAAGGCGAAATAATAAACTAGCCGGTTTAGATCACCTTCAGCACTAGCTGATATAAGGTTTAGGCGACGAGCCCAGTAGCCGAGTATTGCGGGCAAAACCAGAGTGGCAAACCCGCTAACAAACCCGAACGTGGCCGTCGCCTAAACGATAATGTTTAACTGAAGTTGCTTAGTAGTAACGCGGGCCAAACCTAGGCCGCCGGAAAGGTGCTACCAGTGGAGCAACTAACGGAGCCACAATGGACGGCACCGGAACCACGGGCGGAGGCGGCGGAGCGTAATAACCGGGGCCGTAGTAATGCGGCGGCGGCATCATTGGCATCATGCGCGGCGGCATCATCCGAGGTGGGGGCATCATGGGCATCATCGGTGGGGCCACGCGCATCCGCGGGTAGCCTTGACGGTAGCCAGCTCTAGGGCTCATGCCATACATTGCGTTCTCCTATCCTGCTTTTGGTCGTTGTTGAGAAGTTTCCAGCCTAACGCTTTTAGCGCAATCAAGCCCGTCGAAACTTGGCCTGGCCCAAGTGATGAATCTGACTAGAACCAGCGATCTGTCAACATCATCATCGCGGGGATGAAAGCCGCCGTGATCCCAACAAAAATCACCAAGTACGGGAATATTCGAGCCATCAAACCCCATCCGCAGATGGTGTCGAGGAAGCCGTTAGCCCAAACCGCTGCCCAGGCCAGCCAGAGCCAGGTGAAGCCCCAGTCGCGCATCTGGATGGAAAGAATCATCTGGTAAATGGCCCAAATGGCCACGAACAGGGAGAACCAGGCGAATGGCCGCCAATCGAAATTGAACCAAGTGTTCAAGGCGATAAACACATAAGTGAAACCGAACAACAAGCTAGAGGCCACATTCGCATAAACCGCCGTGGGCGCATCGGTATTTATCATGTGCGCGAGGTTGATCAGCGAACCAGCGATGATGATGAATGCGGTGATTGCGTTCATTAACGCGACTGCTCGTGGGGGGATGTCGGTGAGGCGCGCTGCCCCGTTGAGCACCAAAGTGATGCCCACGAAAATTAAGTAAATCCCCAAAACACCCATTAGTTACTCCCTCTCGAGAACAAGTCTCTGTCGGCTGGTACGCCGATGTGATCGGCTCGTTTGTTCGAGATATTAGTGTTAACTTGACTTGATGCGCTAGATGCTCGCCGCAATGGTGTAAGCCAAATATCCGCCGTAAGCTGCCACAAAAATCCCGCCCTCTAAGCGCGAAATCCGCCGTCCAGTGAGGAATACCGGAATACAGGCTAGGCCGACCACCACCATGAATGGAATAGAGAAGTGGATTAGCTTGGGGTCAACCGGAACCGGAATGGGGCTAAATAGCAACGCCGCGCCTAAAATGATGGTGAGGTTTAGCGTGGAAGAGCCGACCAAATTACCAAATGCCAAACTCCGTTCATCTTTGATGGTAGCGATAATAGTGGTGACTAATTCTGGCGCCGAAGTGCCAATCGCTACGATGGTCAAGCCAACCAGAGTTTCCGAAACGCCCAAGTCAGAAGCTATCGAAACCGCGCCGCGTAACATTAGGTCAGCGCCGTAAATGATTGCCCCTAAGCCAATGACTAAGAGTGCGCCCGATAAGATTGCCCCTTTGCGAGTGACTTTTTCTTTTACTTTTTCGGGATGGTGAGCTGCATAATTCCGATCAGTGCTGGTTTCGTCAATATTTGCTTTTGAGCTAACTCCCCGATGCGATGTGACGATAGTGAAGGCCAAATAAGCCAAACCGGCCACTAATAACAATGCACCTTCCCAACGATTCAAAAAACCGTTCCAGGCTAACACCAGAAAAACAACCGATGATAACGTCATCATCGGGAGATCTCGCTTAATTACTCCATTGGGCACAGCTAAAGGTCTGATTAAAGCCGATAGGCCCAAAATGAGTAAAACATTCACCACATCGGTTCCGGCCATATTGCCGAGGACAATATCTCCCACGCCTTTGCGCATACCGTCAATCCCGACAGCTAATTCAGGAAGTGAAGTACCAATGGCGACAATGGTTAAGCCGATAATGAGCGGAGACACTTTGAAGAACTGGGCAACCCGCACGCCGTGATCCACCACCAACTCGCCGCCGATTACCAGCAGCGCGAGGCCGGCGAGCAGGGTTAGGACGTCCACTATTCCACTCTAGCGGCAATTTGAGTTGATTTCCGGTATTAGTGCCCAGCACTCACTAGGTCACTCGCATCGGCTTCCGAAAGCCTCCGCTGTACTTGCGGGGCGAGCAGGGCCACCACGCCTGCGAGCACCAACGCCACTACCCCGATGCCACCAAAGAATGGCGCCGGGGCCATCCCTTCGGTGAACTGGACTAACTGAGCAGTAATCGCTTGCCCGGCAGATGCCGCCAAGAACCACAAGGCCATCGCCTGGCCTCGGAAAGCTTGCGGCGCTAACAGCGTAGTAGCGGCCAGACCTACCGGGGAAATCAGCAACTCCCCCAAGGTTTGAATGATGAAAACTAGGCCCAACACCCACGCTGCAGTTTGATTACCATGAGCCAGCCAGGCAGCTACCGCCAAGAACAAGAAACTAGCGGCAGCCAAGGCGAGTCCCAAGGCAAACTTATACGGTAGGGCAGGTCGATCTCCGGTGCGCAACCACAGTGCGGCAAATACCGGAGTCAAAATGATGATAAATAACGGGTTAATAGTTTGGAACGTCTCGGGGTTGATGTTGTGGAACCACAAGAAATTGAGGTTGGTATTATCCGCCGCATAAGCTGCTAACGTGGTGGCGGCCTGTTCGAAGATCATAAAGAACAGCATCGCCGCCAGAAATAGCGGGATATAAGCGCGCAGCCGTTGCCGTTCAGGTTTAGTTACTTTTTTCGAAGTTAACATTACTGCGAAGAAAGCAATCGGCACTAGCAGGGATAAATAGCTGATTGAATCAATTACGGCTGTTAGCAGTACGCCATGATCGTGCGCTAATACCACTAAATATAGAATAGTGACAAAGGCCAACACGCCTAATAGGATACGAGCCACTTGGCCGCGCTCGGCAGGCTGAATGGGGTTGGGGATATCGTTACCGGCCCCGCCCAACAATTTGCGGCCTACTACAAAGCTAATCAGCGCTAGGCCCATACCAATCGCAGCGACTAAGAAACCGCCATGATAACCCCAACGATTCCGCACTAGGCCGACGATGATTGGGCTAAGCAACGACCCAATATTAATGCCCATATAGAAAATAGAAAATGCTGATTGACGGCGAATGTCTTTACGGTCGTAAAGCTCGCCTACCATGCTGGACACATTAGGTTTGAGTAAGCCAGTGCCTAAGGCAATTAGGCAAATCCCAATCCATGATAAAGCTGCTTGGGGTAGTGCCAAGAAAACATGGCCCGCCGCAATGATTACTCCACCGATAAAGGTACTCAAATAAGCACCGAGCACTCGGTCCGATAACCAGCCGCCAACAATTGAGAGCAGATAAACACCGGCCCCATAAATTGAAACCAGCGCGGTGCCTACTGTTGGCGCGATCCCTAAACCGTGATTAGCTACCGTATCGGTAATGTAATACAGCAGAATGGCGCGCATTCCGTAATACGAAAAACGCTCCCACAATTCAGTACCGAATAGCGTAGCTAAGCCTAATGGGTGGCCGAAAAACCGCTTATCCCCGGCAATGCGTTGCGCGGGCGTCGCGGCAGCATCGTCCCAGCTTGCTTGCCCAAAACCCGCCGATGCGGCACCTGGGTCTAGCACCGGATCATCCATGCCCGCAAGCATTGAGGCAGGCTCGTGCGCACCCAGGGTGTGGTGGCTATTGTCGCTCACGGCAGACGCGCCTGAATTAGCTGACGATTACCTTCGGTGCATCTGGCCGCACAGCCTTGGCCTTCGGCTTTACGACTTTACGATGGACAACCGCGCCCACTACCCCGGCCACTACCGGTGCCAACAGCAGCAACTTAATGGCGCCCCTGCCTTTTACTTCGGGCGTAATCGCATCCAAAGTTTCTACCGTTTCCACTACTGCTTCTGGAGTTTTTAACTTCCTAGCCATCGCACTTGACCTTCCTAAAGTCCGCGGGGTTTGCCGACGATGTTGAACTTCTCCATCGTAACAACCGCAGGTCAGACGAGCATCTCCAAGCTTTACTCGTCACTTTTTTACGGACTGCTGTGCTGAAACCTACTGTGCCGAAAACCTACTGTGCCGAAACTAAGCGGTTTGCTCGGGCCTTGTCGAAAGTGCTAGTGGTCTGTTGTTTCCGCAATTCATAGCGTTCAGCTTCAGGCAGAGCAGCAATCCGCTGACATTCGACTGAGCAACAATTTTGGTAGTGGCTTTGGCAATTTTCGCATTGGATAAACAGACGATGGCAATTGTCGTTGCCGCAGTTGGTGTGCCGGTCCGACGGCTGGCTACATTGATGGCACCGGGAAACTACGTCATCAGTAATCCGCTCCCCAAAACGCTCATCAAAGACAAAGTTTTTACCTTTGAATTTCGATTCTAAACCCAGTTCTTTGGCTTTGCGGGCGTACTCAATTACCCCACCTTCAACGTGATAAACATTGTTGAAGCCATTATGGATCAAGTATGCCGTAGCCTTTTCGCAACGAATCCCGCCCGTGCAATACATCACGATAGTTTTATCGTCTCGGCCTTTTAAGTCCTTGAGCATTTCGGCTGCCATCGGGAGCTGCTCTTTGAAGGTGTCACTTGGCACCTCTACGGCGTTTTCGAAATGCCCAACTTCGTATTCGTAATAATTGCGCATATCCACGAATACTGCGTCCGGGCTACCAATTAGCTCATTGACTTGTGGGGCGGTTAGGTATTTACCGTTATTGTTGACATCGAATGTTGGGTCTTCGATGCCGTCGGCGACAATCTTTTCTCTAACTTTCATCCGTAGCACCCAAAAACTTTTACCGTCATCTTCGATGGCAATGTTCAACCTGATGCCATTAAGTGCCGGGTCTGCGTTATACAGCATTTGCCGGAACTTCTCGAGATCGGCCGTCGGCACACTCATCTGCGCGTTGATGCCCTCATCGGCCACATAAATCCGACCGAGTACGCCAAGTTCCGTAAACTTCTGATACAGCTCATCGCGGAACTCTTGCGGATTAGCAATCCGGAAATACTGATAAAACGAGAGCGTGGTGCGGGGCGTCTGATCGGCTAATAACGCTTGGCGTAACTCTTTATTCGGCTTCGAATTATGTAAAGGTTGGTTATGCATCGGCTTTACTTTACCGGATTAGCTGAATGGGTTCCAAAATCGAGAGCCATTGACCACAAATAGCACGATGGCTGCGACCAAGGTGAGCACCGCAAAGGCTATCGTGATGAAATCAAGGGCGGTAAAGGGGCGCCCGCGATACCAGGTGCGTTTGGGATTCCGGCCAAAGCTGCGCAGTTCCATCGCGGCAGATATCCGCTCAATCCGGTCAATGCTGGTGATAATCAACGGGAATAGCTGAGATACGATTCCTCGCAGGCGGGCAGGTAGTTTTGCATTTTTGGAGGTATCCACCCCCCGAGCGGCCTGCGCTTTGCTGACATCCTGGTATTCACGTTGCACGGTCGGCAAGTAACGCAATGCGAGTGAAACCGAATAAGCAACTTTGTAATTGACCCCGATGGTATTCAGCGATGAGGCAAATTCGCTCGGCTCAGTGGTGACAAAGAATATCAATGCCATTGGCAAGATTACGAAGTACTTGAGAGTCATATTCAGCAGATAGAACAACTGCTCAGAAGTAACGGAATAGCGCCCAATAATGTGTAGCAGTTCGGTGCGGCTACCGTAGATTGCCACACCTTCTTCTGGCGAAAACAAATAGGTGATGATCAGGTTCAACACCATAATACCTAACATGATGACTAGCACCATTTTCATGTCAGCTAACGGCATTTTTGAGATGAAAAACAGCACAATAACTAACACGGAGAGGGCAACTAATAACCGCGTGTCGAAAGTAATCATGGCGGCTAGTGAAACTAAAAGTAGAAATACTAACTTGGCGCCGCCAGTCATCCGGTGCAAAACACTATCGGCCGGAACATAACTTAAGCCGGATTTTTTCTGTGCCATAGTATGCCCCTAACCGGCCATTCTTAGCTGAGATTCATGCTGCACAAATGCCCCGGTGAACTCGGCGGGATCAACCCCGCACCGCATTGCCAAGTAATACAGCGAAGTTTCTTTTAGATTAGCGGCTGCGGTGATAGCTGGGTCGGATAGGACCTCCGAACTAGGCAAATCCGCAATTAATTTACCAGATGAGAAAACCAATGAGCGTGGTGCGTACTCCAACATAAGGTGCATATCGTGGGTAATCAACAAGATGGTCATGTTGAGGGCACCTTGCAGCTCAGTCAAGAACTCCATGAACTCGGTGTAATGGGCGTAGTCTTGGCCGGCCGTAGGCTCATCGAGAATCAGAATATCCGGCTGCATAACTAATACCGAGGCGATCGTGACGCGCTTTTTCTGCCCGTAACTGAGCGCTGAGATTGGCCAGTTGCGGTGGCCATACAAACCGCAAGCGCGCAGAGTTTGTTCAACTCGACGCTTTATTTCAGCTTGGGGCAGCCCAGCATTCACTAATCCCATTGCTACTTCATCATAAACAATTGGAGTGCAAATCATCTGGTTTGGGTTTTGCATTACATAACCCACATGTTGGGCGCGTTGATAAATAGTTTGGTTGGTGACATCCACGCCACCAACAATCACTCGGCCACTATCGGGCTTTTCAAAACCGCAAATCAACTTTGCCATCGTAGATTTACCGGCGCCATTAGTGCCGACAATAGCCGCAATTTCCCCAGGTGCTATGTTAAATGCAATATCGTCAATTACTTTGCCTCGAGCATCGTCATAGGCGTATTCGACATGATCTACCGCTAGCAACACCCTCGCGGCCACCGGTGGCTGAGCCGGAACTACTGCATGGAACCACTCCCGGACGGCCGCAATCTCCGCCTCAGTTAGCACCAAATCATCAAGGCTAGCTGGGTGCATTTCCGGGGTAATCGGTACTCCAGCATATCGTAAAGCAGTAACGTATAGCGGCTCCCGGAGGCCGTGCGCGGGTAGTAACCCGGCAGCTAACAACTCATCGGGTTTACCATCGGCAACAATCCGACCTTCATCCATAAGGACGATGCGATCTACCGGACGATAAAGGACATCTTCAATGCGATGCTCAATGATAACTACGGCAGTAGCCGTCTCTTGATGAATACGATCAATTAGGTCAATGGCATACTTACCAGTGGCCGGGTCTAAGCTAGCTAACGGCTCATCAAACAACAGTACTTCAACATCGTCAACTAAAATGCCCGCTACTGAGACTCGTTGCTTTTGCCCGCCCGATAAGTCGTAAGGGGAGGCATTGAGCAATTCATCGGGTAAGTCAACTAATTTCGCGGCATCCTTAACCCGAATCCGCATTTCAGCTTGCGAAACTGAATTATTTTCCAGCGAAAATGCGATGTCTTCCGCAGCAGTCAGGCCAACAAACTGCCCATCAGTATCCTGCAAAACCGTACCGACAATCCGGCTAAGTTCAAACACCGACAGTTTTTTGGTGTCTCTCCCAGCCACCCGGCAAGTACCGGTCATCGTGCCTTTATAGTTAAACGGAATAAGACCGTTTATGCAGTTGGCCAGAGTTGATTTACCTGAACCGGACGGCCCTGCAATCAATACTTTTTCGCCTGGATAAATCTTTAAGTTGATATCACGAAGCGACGGCTTGGACTGCGCGTGATACTGAAAATTGAAATTATCGAATTCAATTATGGGTGTATGTTGCTGCGACACCGGTGCCTACCTAGACTTCGCGCTATTTCGCCTGACAGTAAAGAATAGTAATGGCGACCCGTCCAGATGCATTAGGAGCGGGCCGCCATTATTGAATAGTTATTAAACGAGAGTATCTACTAATTCACGCTCAACAACGGTTTCGGTAACATCGTTATTGATAATGCGGTTTTCGATAACATCGTCTTCAATTGCCAGCGAACCTTGGGCCGGACGAGTCTTGGCGTAAGCGATGAGCAGCAAGGAGCCGACAATCGCGGTGGTCAAGATGTTGGTGCCGGCGGCGATGATGCCTTGGGTAAATACGCGGTTGGCAGGTTGGCTGTAGATCAGGATGTCCAGCACCGGAGCCAACAAGCCCCAGCCGACCAGGTGAACCAGCGAGGTGCCGATAACGAAGCGAGCGATGGAACGAGCCTTCAGGCCGCCCTCAAAGCGCATGCCCTTCAACACCAGGCCGAAACCAGCGCCGCAGAAAGCGGAAACGATGATCCAGCTCCACCAGATGCCCCAGCCCCAGCTCATGTCAACCAGAATGTGACCGATCAGGCCGATCAGCACGCCAGCAATCGGGCCGAATAGAGCGGCGAAGAAAGCTAGGAGCGAGTATTGGAAAGTCAGGTTGGTGTTGGCGAACACCGGAATGGCGACGAAACGGCCCAACAGGAAGAACAGGGCGGCGCCGATACCGATGGCGGCGATCAACTTAACGGAGAAACGCGAGTTATTGCGCTGGATGTCATTCGACATAATAAGAAATTCCTCAATTTCGATATTTGCTCATAGGGAGAGGTGCGCTGCGGCTATTCGCGGCGCCGTGCCCACCCCGCATTTGGTATCGAGCGACGTGTATATCGTCCGGTAAGAAACGCAGGATAAGTGCCCTGCCTTGGAGGGCGTCTGATGATTAGTTTACCCATCAAACTTATTACACAGGGGTGCGCTGGTACAAAAAGCGCCACAATTTGGCACGATCCTTCTAGTAAGGCACGATGCCACATACGTCCCCTGCGCCTATAAAAAGACCGCTCCGCGGCGTCGGGCATAGACCGCCATGCGGCATCGGGCATAGACCGTCACACAGCATCGGGCATACTGAAACCGGGCAGCAAAAAGCCCCGCCGCAGCGGGGCTAATTAGCATAGTGAAAGGTAACTAGTTACCTAATTGAGCAACGGTATAACGTGCGGAAACGTACCCTTGCTGACCATTATATGCCACATGCTTCCAGTTGGGAGCACCATCGCAATCCAGCACGGTCAACTTAGCGCCACCGGGCAACACGGTCTTAATCTTGGAAGTCGCTGAAGCCGCAGCGCGAAGGTTCACCCCTTGGGAAGTCCAAATCGGGTATTGATCAGTGGGGCAAGCCGGAGCTACCTGGATCGGGCCGGTGGTTACATCCATATTGCCCAGCTCCACGGTGTAACGGGAGGCAACAAACCCAGAGGTACCGCCGAGCGAGACATGCCACCAGTTAGCGCCCCCGGTACAGTCCAGAATATTCAACGTGGTGCCCTTTGTTACCACACCCACGATGGATGCGGTGGCGCTAGCTTTTGTCCGGAGATTCACGTCTGTAGTGGTATCGGCTTGGGTGCCGGTACAAGCGTCATTAACGGCTCCGACCAGCGGAGATGCGTTGGCACTGGTGGCTGGAATCAGCAACAATGCCGCTGCAACAGTAGCTTGCGCAACTTTACGTTTTAACATAACCCACACAACCATTTCTAATTACGATGCCGAGCAGCTTTACTCTGACAAGCAGGACTCCAGTTTACGCTTCTGGTGAAACAGCGGCATTCTGAGAAAATGTGGTGTCTGAGACATACTCAGTGCCCCTGGTAAAAGTACCCGGATATCATTTAGCGCCACTCAAACGGTCACTTTTAACCATTAACCTAAAACTCAATTCCGCGAAGGTGAGGGTTAAATTGACTAACGAACTGAATGAAACATTTACGCATAAGCCGTTATCAAGCCTGCTTAATTTCCGTGTCGGCGCTATGCGAGTTGGCCTTAGCATTATTGCCGCAGCCGGTTTATCCACGGGAGTAACGATGATTGTTGCTAACGCGGCTGCCGGGGCTCAAGAATCCATAGCTCAGGATGAAGTTGCAGCGGTTTCCGCGGCCATTGAACCCGAGACCATGCTGGATTCTGACCTTGCCGGTAGCCTCGATACTGCGGTTCTTGATGCTGCTGCTTCGGTTGAGGAGGACCTGCGCAGTTCGCACGAAATTAGCGTGGATGCCGTATTGCATCGTCCCGCAACTGACGCGCGGCAAATCAGCGCGGACGGTTTAGACTTGATTAAATTCTTTGAAGGCTACTCGGAAACGGGTTATTTGCTCGGCGATGGCCGATGCACCATCGGGTGGGGGCACACGGTATTAGAGGAAGAACGCCCCGGCGCCGAATGTGAAGAATGGACGATAACCGAGGCCGAAGCGACTGACTATCTCTTGGAACACCTCGAATTCTTTGAGGCATCCGTGGACAATTACTTCACCCGAGAACTAACTCAGCATCAATTTGATGCCCTCGTATCGTTTAGCTATAACGTTGGCGAGGCATACCTGAAGTACAACTGGTCCACCGCGCCTTCGGATGAATATTTTTCCAAGACGATGATGCTGTATGTGAAGCCTGCTCAGTTCACCGAAGGGCTGACCATCCGGCGCACGGCTGAGGTGGAACTTTTCAACTCCCCCGAGGACGAAAACCCCATCCCGGCCATGATTGAAGTTCTGGCTGCTCAGCGCTTGGAACGCGAACAACGGCTGGCCGCTGAAGCAGCCGCCGCCGCTGGCGCTTAGAACCAGCTATTTGGGCGGGTTGCGGAATTTAACCGCCAATTAACATAAACGGTGTTCTCGGAAAGCATCGCCCTAGTCGAAGCAATCTGGTAATTCCCGCTAACTCCTTCTGGCAAAGAAATGCTTTCTTCGGCGACGGTATAAGGCTGGGCGGCACTTGGGAATACTTCTGCCTTTGGAACTTTTACGTTTATCACGTCTTCTTTAGCTGGCTCCCAGGCGTTCACTGTTGGTCTCGGGATGCGGTGTTGTAACGTCACCATTGGGCCAGTTGGCTCTGGTGGGGCTTGGGGCTGGTCTAGGTAGTCATCCAGGATGCCCCAATCCGGTTCGGCCAGCTCTTCTTGGTCGGCTGTTTCCGTGGTTTCCGCATCCGCTTCCCCGGTAGGTTCTTCTGCATTGCGGTTTTCATCGTCTAGCTCATCATCGTCTAGCTCATCATCGTCGAGCACATCGCCGTCAGATTCATCGCTATCAGATTCATCGCTATCAGATTCATCGCTATCAGATCCATCGCTATCGGATTCATCGCTATCGGATTCATCGCTTTCCGATTCATCGCCATCGGCAACTTCACTAACCGGCTCTGGTTCGACGATTTCCGAACAATCATCATTCAAGTTTGTTGAAGTTATCGTGGCTTGGGCAGCTCCCGTTGCGCTGGCTGCCCGTTGGCTTGCCAGTTGAGCTTCTAATTCGGCGATTCGATCGTGTAGAAGCTGCTCATGCTCGGTCAGACGATGGGCTTCTTCCGCCTTGGCGATCTCTTCAGTCTGCCCCTCATCCTGCTCCGCGTGGAACTCCATCGCGGCCGATGCTGCGCCGAATTCCCGCAACGTATTCTCAGCCTCGATGATCTCCGCAAGCGGATCATTAATGTTGAGGTTCGGATTAAACGCGTTACCCATACCCCCACCCTACCAACTAAACCCGAAACGTAGGCATGCGCTGCTTCTGCCCGATTCGCGCAGCGACATCGGACATCATCCTTGCGTATGACTGTGAGAATCAACCTGTGGGCCGATGTATCGCCGCGCGCAAACTAGCAAAATTCAGGTTATGCAAAACAAATTCTTTCACAGAGTCGCGGTAGCAATAATCGCGGTGCTACCAGTAGTTGCGAATGTGGCTCAGGCTCCCGTGGCTGCTGCCGTTACCGCCGCCGCCGAATCGCAACCCGCTGAGTTTGGTGTTCCGGCCTACTCCTACCTGGAATACCTACAAGATAATCTGCCCAGTCGCCGGGCATTCACCGACCAGGAGCAAGCCACGTCCGACTGGATCGTAAGCTCCCTGCGCGAGATGGGTTACGCGGATGCTGCCATCGAAGTGCAGCGGTTTGAGGTTCCCGCTGACTACTTGGCCGAGGTGACTGAAACCATTGAATTGGAAGGCCTTACGAAGAACCAGTATTCCCAAAACATTATCGTGACCAAGCCGGGCCAAAGCGAGCAGACCATCATCGTCGGCGCTCATTACGACAGCGTGCTAACACCCGGAGTCAGTGATAACGGTTCCGGCGTGGTATTGCTACTCGAAAGTGCCCAGCGGATGTTCAACATTGATACTTATTACACCATTCAATATCAATTCTACGGCGCCGAAGAATTCGGTTATTTCGGGTCTCTGCATTACGTCGAAAACATGACTCAGGCCCAAAAAGATAATCTGGTGTTAATGGTTAATGCCGATGTGTTGTTCGATGCCGAAACCCTGTCTTTCGGCACTGGATACCACAATTCAGAAACTAACCGAGCTGGTCAAAACGAAATCAGCGAAGCTATCATCACTCAGGTTGCCGGGCTAAACACCGGGCTGGTGTTCGACCAAGAGGGCATCTACGTCACTACCGATCAAGTGCCATTTGTGGAAGCCGGTTTTACTGTGGCTGTGCTTTATTCAATCAATGGTTTGGTATTCTCCCCGGCTGACTATATAGAAATCAGTGAATTCAATGCCTCGTTTGATGATGAAAACCCTGATATCGAAGGCCAGGCTCGTGCCGCCCTTGAAAACCTAAGTTCTGACACATTTGCCAACCCGAACGTTGAACTATTTGTTCGCGGTTACCTGCAACAAATTGTTGAAGGCGGGTATAACGATGACATGGCCAGCCCAGGATTCTTGGGCGATGTGCTACACACCGAAAACGATAGCCTCGACTACCTGAATGAGGCTTTCCCTGGCCGGGTGCAAAACGCCCTCGCCACTTATGGCTCATTCCTCGATAGCATCGTCACTTCCCGCTTTGGTAGTGCTACTCGCGATGCCTCCGCTAACGAAGCATCCGCAACCGCCACTGCTACCCCGGTAATCGAAGCCGTTCCAGCCGCGTCTAGCAACGTCGCCGCAATTCTGCTCCCCCTGTTGGCACTATTAATCATCGCCGCCCTGGCTTACTACTACGTCCCACGACGTGGCGTTTAACGCGCGCCTGCGGGTGATGCCGCCACAGCGGCGGCATCGGGCATTGCCGAGGCAGCAAATGTGCGCAGGGAATTTATCGCCTTTTGATAAGTTTTCGGGTGCGCGAAGTGGATGTCGTGTGAACTTTTTACCCTGGTGGTGTGATTGTTTGGCAGCAGGCTTTCAATGTGCTTTAGATCATCATCGCTTAAAGCCGCTAAGAGATTGCCTTGCTTATCAAACCTAGTGGTGGCTTTCAGAAATACCGTGGGGCATTTTATGGCGCCTAAAGTTTGAGCCTGGTCGAATTCAGTAAACCAACTATTGTCGGCAAAGGTTTGCGCGAATTTAAGGTCAAATGGATGACATTGTGTTTCCCAAATTCGGTTAATGTTAATTGGCAGCCATCGGACAATTGGAGGCTGACTGGGGTTTTTATATCGCTGCCTTAGTACCGACCGTGTAAAAATCGGCCACATCGGGCCGAATAACCGCGCCCAATAACTACGCGGCATATACCATTTCAGCCAATCAGTTTCTTCAGTTTGGGATAAGAACCCTGGAACATTTGCAAAGGTATCAATCCCCACAAAAGTTTTTGCGACCCGGTCTAATTCGGTTGCGAAAAACGGGGCGTCTTCAAACAACACACCACTAACCAGTTCCGGATGTCGCGCAGCAAGCAACCCAGCAATCAACCCGCCGCTGGAATGTCCAGCGATCAATATCGGGCCGTTAAATTGCTGCCCGATAAAGGAAGCCACCACATCAGAAATCTTTACTGCGGTATAAAGTTCAGGGTTCCAAGTGCTTTTCCCATGCCCTAGCACATCAACTATTACGATGTGATAAGAGTTAACTAGCCCCGGTAATGCTTTGCTATATTCTTGCCAAGTGCAACCTTGGCCAGGGATTAATAGTAACGGCGGTCCGTTGTTTGGACCCTCGCTGAAGTTTATCGTTTCCCCATCAATTTCGAATTGCCGTTCTACAAAACCAAGGCGAACCGCTTCGCGGACGTGGCGGTTAAAATAGTCTTTAGTAGTAATTACCGCTACCAAAGCCCTCACGGCAAAGCTTATGATTACACTTACTACCGCAATTCCCAAATTAATCCATAATACCTGCAATTTGAAAACCCAACCTATGCCCTATCCCAGGTTACGCCAAGAAGGGTCATTAGCACTTGTTCGATCAGGCCTACTACCTTACCGGGCGCGATACTGACTTATTTGTTACCGTCGCCTTATTCGCCATCGGGCATTACGAATGCAAAAATGCGCCGCCCAATTTGGACGACGCACCTTTTGTTTGGATTATTGCTACCAGCGGTAATGCGCAAATGCTCGGTTGGACTCGGCCATCTTGTGCATGTCTTCGCGGCGCTTCACAGCAGCACCTAGACCATTAGAAGCATCGAGAATCTCGTTCATCAAACGCTCGGTCATGGTCTTTTCGCGGCGCTGACGCGAGAAATCGGTCAACCAACGCAGGGCCAAAGTGTTAGCACGCACGGGGCGCACATCAACCGGAACCTGGTAGGTGGCACCACCAACGCGGCGGGAGCGAACTTCCAGCGCGGGGCGGATGTTGTCTAGCGCGCGCTTGAGGACAGTAAGCGCATCCTGACCTGACTTTTCAGCCACACCAGCGAGTGCACCATAAACAATGGATTCAGCAACAGATTTTTTACCATCAAGCAATACTTTGTTAATCAACT
>Ga0268261_10000460_pt1 | contig 25365 bp, 13 predicted proteins | sample TergutNc150P1_FD_190353 | JGI IMG/M metagenome (GOLD analysis project Ga0268261, IMG submission 190353) | Nasutitermes corniger P1 segment gut microbial community from laboratory colony in Florida, USA - Nc150 P1 (SPAdes) (version 2) | ecosystem: Host-associated > Arthropoda: Insects >...
AGTTTTACAACATTTTCCTAAGTTTAATAGCAGTTTTCAAAAAACCTCCCCATATTAAGCGACTTTCCCCTACATGAAAACCATTTAGATTTTAATCTCAAGCAGCATAATTCTTTCATTTATAATTTTGAAACCTTGAACACATTTTAAAAATCCTCCACTTACATACACATAAAAACTGCAACCAAATTCATGTTTTTTACTTTCTAATCCACTATTGAATAAAGCAAAGTTATCAAATTATTCGAATACCACTTTCCAACTGAGTTTCCTGAAGCGCTACTACGTCGAAGCCTAAATTTGACAATTCATTATGGACCAAAATAGGCTTCTTACATACCACGTTCCAGTTTTCATATTCCTTTCCCAAATCAATTCATCATCAGTTCCCTTTCTTGGGGTGGTGGTTAGCCTGTCGTAAAACCCTCAACCTGAAGGGCCAGGATTTTTAATTAGGGTTTACTCCTTTATACGGCTTGCTTTCACCACAGCTCCCAGAGCGTCTACCCTTGGTTTGATTTTGGAGTTTTCTTCTCCTAGTATTGTTGCAAGGAAGCTCAAGGGTCCTTCCTACCCTATTTGGTAATTTGATAGACCCTTGTGATCAGTCCATCAGACCCCCTTACTCTTTCTGCTCAGTGACCCATGCTGCCGAAGGGGTCATGCCATTGGTGGTAACTTGTAAATTTTTTGCTGTTTTGTGGATCTACATTATAGATCCATATCAAGTGGAAAAAAAAAGTACTTGTTTTATTGTGAACTGTGACATACACTATTTATTTGTGACATTATTTGATCCTGTAGAATATACAAGACTGTAATGTAAAGTATAAATTGTATTTACTACTACTACTACTACTACTATTAGCACCACCACCACTACTACTACTGCTACTACTAGTACTACTATGACTACTGCTGGAGGTGGTGGTAGTGGTGGTGGTGGTGGTGGTGGTGGTGGTAGTAGTAGTAGTAGTAGTTGTTGTTGTTGTTGCTGTTGTAGGCAAATTTGGATAGTTTGTTTTGCAGAATATAGTATGTGTGTTGATTAGCAGAGGCAACTTTGGAATGTTCTTCAACTGTGCAGCTGGTATAAGATAGTGTTATGTCACATTTAAATTTTGTTTCAGCACACATGTCCTCGTAGGACGTTCTTAAGTGTAATGATAAACTTCCACAATTGCTGCACTGATATTAATTTTGTACTGCAAAGAATAACTTGCTTTTGTGTGTGACAGAATAATTATTGAATTACAGAATTCTTATGTTGATTTGTTCACTTTTTCTTGCAGTTGGGATGTTAATCGGGCTGGTCGCCCTAGTGTGTCTTCCATATCATCATTACTGAATCAGAGTGCTGATGACAGTGACTCAGGTTTCCATGGTTACCGGCCACAACATTATGTTACTCCAGGCATATCTTCCACAGTTCCTGGTTCCTCAGCCAGTAAACCCAGTACTGAACACACAGCAAAGCAAGAGGATGCATCCTGCCAGCTGAACACCAGTCATGAATCGGTGTTCTCAAATGGTTGGGGCACCCAGAAGCAAGGTGCTGGTTACTACCAGCCACTTTATGCTAATGCACCACCAAAACCGAGACGTCTCACTGAGCAGGAAGATTATGGTGCTTCGTCACCAGAACTGTCTGAGTTGCCTGGTAAGAAGACACGTCAAGATCCTGAAGGGAATAAAGGATTTGTGCCTAGGATTGCTCAGCCACAGCAGCCAATTAGAAGTGAAAGTATGGACGTTCGGTACCATTACCACCAGGCAGTTGGACAGACTCCGGTACATTCCTCACAGTCTCTTCAGCAAGAGCAGCTGCAGAGACTGCAACAGCCTACACAGCAGGTGAACCAGGGTTCAAGTATTCATGCTCAATTAGTGACCAGTGTGGAAAGAAGGACTCCTGACACTTATGGCCGCTCAAATTCTACTACTGCTGGACCTACAGTAGCAAGAAATGCAGTTGGTTCAAAGGGTGTGGATTATGAGGATGTGTACAATGCGTCAGACACCATGAGACATAGTGGTAGTGATGGGAGCTATGGGGAAGTTTATAAGCGATCATCAAGTCAGGTTGGGTATATTAAGGGAGCAGGACCTATAATGTCACTGCACCACAAGCAGTACTATTCAGAAAGGGGACATAGGGATAGTCATCCTTTACCACAGGGCGGAGGTCAGTATGGACATTCTGGTCATCATCAGCAGAACTATGCAATTCACAGATATGCCTCATCTGTGCCTTCTAAGCAGCCAGATATACAGACTCCAAACATGTACTCTGTACCAATGCAGCAACAGCCACTTCCTCCTCCTCTTCCTCCACATCTTCACAACCAAAGTGTTCAGCCAGCGAGACATAGAGAAGTGCGGCCAAACCGCTACCCACCACGGCCTCACAGTGCTGACTTCTTAGATTATGATGCCAAAAAGCACAATAAACACTATCTGCCCCATCCTCATTATCCTGGACACGAAGCTGATGGAAGTAGGGACTACTTGCAACGTGGTAGTGGTGGTGACAAGATATATCAGGAGCAACATGCAAATAGAGTAGCTAATTTACCACGGCCTAAGTCAAGCCTGGACATGATGCCCCCTCCAGATCCTTCTCTTGCTGATAACTATTACTGGTCTGAAGAACGTTATGCTCAAAAGATGCGCCAGTCTGCTTCCTACTTTCATCAGATTCCAGCAGCACACACAATAAGTCACTCATCTTCTTCAAGAGCAACGACTCCTTCCATACATTTAAGTACTCCAACAGTTTTGATGAGTGTGGATGGTGGAATGAAAAGTGGTGCTCTAGTGGGGGGTGCTAGCTCAGGGGGAAGTGTAAATAGTGATTGTGCAGGTGTTGTTCTAAGGCATCCGAAAAATACAGAACTAATGCAAAGTGATGCAATGACATTACAGTCACCTTCGAGACAACACTATCAACAGCAACAAGAGAGAAGATGGAGTGAATACAGGGACCCTTGTTCGGATGGACAGTTTACCAGATCAGCGAGTGCAAGGTTACCACGACAGCGGTACCAGAATGATGAGATTGATTCTCGATTTGTGGACCAACAACAGAAGTGTACCTCAGATGTTAATGATGGAGAGAAGAAAATACAACAGGTAATTTTAAGCATCCCATTTTGAATGCCTTTTGGTATTAAGGTGAGCAACTTTGTCATTTTCACAAAGAGCTAAATTCTATTTGCTGTTACAGAAATGACTGAAGAGTGTCACAGATTCCACATTTGATATCTGTAGGCAAATATACCCACATGCTTGTTACAATGAAAATGAAACCTTCATTTTATTTTGAATTAAGTTTTCTGTTTGAATTACTTAAGTGTGACATTGTGTGTGAAGGTATTTATTTCATGTTCAGAAACACTGTTAGTGTGTTTTTGAAACCAGAAATTGAAATCCCCAACAACGTAATTGAACTGCATGAATTAAATATCAGTGCAACTCTGTAGCTTTCTGATCTTGGTACATGACTCATTAAAGCAATCTACTTCTTTTTGACTTCATACATTGTCTTAATTTTTAATGGAATATGATGTTTTGGTTGTGAAATGAGAAGAAGCACCTGATCTGGTGGACTCTTTAGAAAGAGCTGTGCACAGTCATTGGGTACTGCAGTCATATCTGTTACAAAACAAGATGATGGTCAAAGTCTGAAAGAACAAGAAGAAGATTGGTTTACTAAGTCATGTACCCTCTGTTCAACAAAAATCAAGCGACCTGAAATTTTCTAAGTCCCGAACTGGAAGTCACGTGACGTACAGTTGCCATCATAATTCGAGTCGTTTTTAGTTTCCCCATATTTGTGAATTCGTGGCATTTCTCTGTCTTCCATCATTACAATCAATCATGCCGCATACATATTAACCAAAGACACCAATACATTCGCTTAATTTGAAGTTAAAACATGAATTAAAGGTCATTAATTTTCCGAGGCGTGCGGCTTGCTAACTTTCTTACCACAGATATATGTTACGAAAGGGTGGTTGTTTGTCGCAGCCGGAGGTAGCCGATTGCATTAACGCGTGATGGCAATACTCTTCGGAAACAAACTATATTGGTTCGCGTCCCAGTGTCAGCATGTAATTTTTTCTTTTTGAATATGATTTATACTCACAAACACTCAATTAAATTATGCAGTAACACTTCTATTACTTAATTAATTATTTAACTGTATGTTTCAAAAGTTATCCTTGCTCCATTGGCAGGGTTAGAAATGTGAGTGACGCAGATATTTCTGTTATTTTTCCGTAATTCTTTTTCTTTGTTTGATCTCCAACTTCATGCATGAATTCTTATTTATTTACATATAATACATTCATTAAAATCCTCTACATGTTTCGGGCATTAACCTGCTCATCATCAGGAGGTCTGTGTCCTAATTGTATATATGCAGCCTCTGGTATCGTCACTCTCTGCAGGTGATTGTCTTGTGCACCGGTTAAGAAAGAGTCAAGATTCTTTTTCTTTGTTTACCGACATTCTGATTTAGAGGTTTCGTGTTTGAATGGGACTAAAACTAGGCATGGTGAATCTCATTGTTGCTTGTGGGCCGTAGCTGGTCACGAGCTCTGACATTGGGTTGGACGATTTGAAACATTTACGGAAAGGAATTGTTGAGCGTATGATGCGTGTGCTGGGGAGGTCTGGACTGAGGGTGGTTTCACTCTCGCCTTTTTTCAGGGGTGGGTTGTGGGAAGTGAAGTAGCCTACATTGCTTGATAAAAATTGTTATATTATTTTAGAACACTTTTACTAAAGGATTTCTCATTAAATTAGGTCAAGCTTCTTTCAATTTTTTGTCACTCGAATCAAATGTCTTCTGCAATTGCATTATGATAATTTACAATTTTTGAGCTGTGGACCAAAAAGGATATTATACCTGCTGCTGGTCGTGGATGAAAACGGAGGGTAGGGGATTATTCGTGGACTAAAACTGAACTACCGGCAACAATATGGTCATTAACCCTTATATGAGTGTAGGCCGAATCCCTCTTCATGACATAACCACCATAATCAGTGCAGCCAGTAAGACTTTTAAAAATGCACATTTTAGAAAATGTGTTGTTGTCTACTAGATGTACACACGGTAGAATTATGAACTTGTTTTGAAAGCTAAAATTGAACTGAACCTGTTCCAACAGTACTTCACTCCCCATACCCCACCCCTGAAACAAGGCGAAAGTGAAACCACCCTCAGTCCAGACCTCCCCAGCACACGCATCATACGCTCAACAATTCCTTTCCGTAAATGTTTCAAATCGTCGAGCCCAATGTCAGATTTCGTGACCCGCTACGGCCCGCAAGCAACAATGAGATTCACCATGCCTAGTTTTAGTCCCATTCAAACACGAAACCTTTAAATCAGAATGTCGGTAAACATAGAAAACGAATTACGGAAAAATAACAAATATCTGTATCACTCGCATATCTAACCCTGCCAATGGAGCAAGGATAACTTTTGAAACATACAATTAAATAATTAATTAAGTAATAGAAGTGTTACTGTGTAATGTAATTGAGTGTTTGTGAGTATAAAACATATTCAAAAAGAAAAAATTACATGCTGACACTGGGACGCGAACCAATATAGTTTGTTTCCGAAGAGTATTGCCATCACGCATTAACACGCTTGGCTACCTCCGGCTGCGGCAAACAACCACCCTTTCGCAACATACATCTGTGGTAAGAAAGTTAGCAAGCCACATGCTTCGGAAAATTAATGACCTTTAATTCATATTTTAACTTCAAATTAAGGAATGTATTGGCGTCTTTGGTTAATATATACACGGCGTGATTGATTGTAATGAATGGAAGACAGAGAAACGCCATGAATTCACAAATATGGGGAAACTAAAACGACTAGAAGTAAGATGGCAACTGTACGTCACGTGACTGCCTGAGCGGGATGTACGAAATATCAGGTCGCTTGATTTTTGTTGAACAGAGTGTACCTTTGTCAGAACCCTGTAGAGTAGAAATAAACGTCTGGTATGGAACCAGTATATATCAAGAGTTTTATATATCAACAAGTTTGGCTGTGGTGCGCAGTCTCTGAGAGTAGCTCGTTAAGAGGGGTACACCAGATTAGCTGCTGTTTTCCATTTCACCTGAAGATGGAAACAGAGCGACCTTCTGAAATGTCTTACTGTGTTAGAAGTCAAGGTAATGGACAAAGTTCAAACGAAGAAGAAGTTGGTTTTACCAAATACCTTTACAGTTTCATGTAGAAGGTTGTTTGTGATTTTTAAATTAAGCATACAGACACATCTATAAATGAATTATTTCACGGCCTGTTCAGCCTGTATGGTAAGGCTAGCAAGAACTGTGAATTCACACCTATAATTTTAGTAATACTGTTCTGTGTGATTATGCTAGTGCAAAGCCCATGTGTATTATATTGATGAGAAACTGTTTTCAATTTTCACATCCATACTGTATAAGTAACGAAATTCGGACAATATTCAAAGGGAATTTATAGATGGTGTGTTTTATGATCTGTTCTGTACATCAGATTTAACATGCTTGGCACCTATAGTTAATTAAATATCACCATAAAAAATGCTAAATGTGTAGATCATTGGCAGCCATGTTACTGTTTTACATTCTTCAACAAATTTGCTGTAATAAAAATTAGAGAAATTTTCAAAGACATTATGTCATTCACACTTAATAAATCTGCATGACTGCCCGGATGTCATTGCTGATGTGGAGATTATGAAGTATACAGACATGGCTGCAGCTGGTAGTATGATATTTTTTGGCAAGTTCCAAGGATTAGCTTGAGGGGTTATGTGTTACAGACAAGATTCCATATCATACAAGACGAAACATAGGTTAAGGAATGGAATCCGTAGGTGGCTGTCATGGCTGTAGGTTTATTTGTGACCTAATAGCAGCTGTTGTGATATGAAATATTAGCAGTTTAAATGTGCATCTTTCAGTTCTCAGTTCTGTATTGTAAATCTGTTTCATCATGAGATGTCTTATTGCCAGGAATGTAAACAGCATAATTTTGGGTAAGCAGTGATCCTTCACTTTGTTTCATAACAAAGTGGAATGTTTGTCATTAGATGCCTTCATGCCCATCTTCATTTATTGTTGATGCTGAGAAAATATTCTGTCAGCACAGACCACCAACAAATATCACTTTTGAGAAGAACTCATATTTGTAAGACCTTGAGATGTTTTTGCATGTAATGAACTAAATATGCAACCAGTCACAAATTCACATATTTTTAAAAGCTGAAATGTCATAATTATTACCATTATGTGACCAGATCTGCATCAATCATATCACAGTTACCTGTCTGTAGTAAGGTGAAGTGAGAAATTTTAACAATTATTTCTTGGTTATCTGTAGCGGGAAGAGTCTATGAAGCGACTCCTTGAGTGGAAACAACGGATGTTGCAGTCTCCCTTAACCCGTAAACCTTCAGGTTCATCAACTCGAGGGATTGCACAGAACGAACTAGCCAGATATTACAAGCAACAGGTACTGCGAGAACTAGCTACTCAAGAGGCGCAGAATAGGGATCTGATAAATAATCAAGACATACGCGGTGGTTCAAAGTACAGGTCACATCTGGAGGATACAGGGACAGTGCCAGGTCGATCTATGCTTAGGAGCAGAAGTCAGGATGGCCGTCGGTCTTCTACATCCCTTACCCGCTACAACAGCTATTCATCTGATGATGAAGGTAAGTTTGGAGACAAAAATTAGGTGGAATAGATAAATACTTGGACTCGTAGCAAAACTGGAAGTGGTCTGAACAGATCTATTGCTAATTCTGAAGGCAATGCCATTTGTGTAGATGGGATGGACAAGGTTTAATTGTGTGTGTTAGATTAAAATGATAAAGAGGTAATTAAAGGTCATAAATGTGATAACATTTTAAGTCTTGGAGATTACGGTTTTATAGGTTGTGTTTGCTTGCTGTCTGGTTGCTAGTAACCATTGTTGTGGAGAAACGTGCTGCTCTGTCTCCAGGCTCTAGAAGAGTGATTAGCTACCAGACTGCATGGCATCACATCTCTGAAGATAGTGAACATCAGAGTCACTGGCATTAAAATCTGCAGTTTGAGTAGTGCACTGTTTTTAAAGATTGTAATGAAAACTTGTGTGTTCCAAGTGTTCACACAGCCTGGAATGGTGCTGAGGTAAAGATGTGAAGTACCATGTTTTGAAGGTTATTGTGTGAATGGAGATGAAGTTTCAAGGTTTCTAGAGCTTGGTTATCAGGTGGTGGAAGATGCTAGTTTCTTATACAAACTATTTTATCCCTGGAAATCGTCTGATGGTAGAGTGGGTGGACCTATGCCCCTGCAAGGAATTAAATACAAGCCATCCATTTTGCAACCAGTTGCTTCACTGAGTGAGATGTCCCGGCTCATTCCTTAAAAGTGCCTTTGTTTGTGCACACTTCTGAAGCAGGTGGGTTTGCCAGAAGATGACATATGTACATCACTGTTTTCATCATCTGAAAATATTCTGTGTGAAGTCTTACTTTGAAAATTCATGTCTTCTGGAATGTTATGTTGTGTCAACTTGTAAATAGTTGTACATGTAGATGTTTTAAAGTCCTGTAGTGTTTTCAAAATGTCTGTAAGCTTTTACCAGTCAACATGGTGTAACAACCCACAAGGCATAGATGTTCAGCAACACTTCTGTGAGAACCTCACCAAGTTTCATTTTGCTGAATCAGACCTTGCAGCTGTTCAACGACATGTACATTGCACATCTTGTGATCATCCGTTGTGTTTTTATCCCTTTGCTTTGGCTTAGAAATAAATTTGCCATTACTTTAATTTATGGCTAATATGGAATTTGAAGCAGAACATTTTCTGTATGTCTCCGAAGATTTTTATACAGCCTTGGAAATTATGAGAACAAGCGTGTTCAAGATGGAGCAACATTTTTGTCAGAGGTTAAATGCTTCTCCATTCACATGTTCTACATTGTGATTTTTCAATGAAGATGTTATATGATTATCTTGAAATGTGGTAATATGTTTTGTGAACAGGTTGTTTTTGTCACTTTGACAATAATAATAATAGCCTTTTGAGTTGCTGATTTGCAGAACTTGTTCATCTGTTACTAAAATTCATGGTGTCTTGCATGGTGACATTCTCCAAGTCTGTAGCTTTTCTTCATTTGTGTTGTTTATTTCTTAATTTTCTTCTGCTTTCTGCATCTTGTATCATGATTGTATTTGAAGTAGTACACTCTTTTAAAATTTGCCCATCTCAATTTTGAGAAATATATAAGTAGTTAATTAGAAGTAGCAAACAATGCTAGGAAATTTTCAGTGTACAACTTTATCTTTTTTCTGCTCTCAGGACTGCAGTGTAAGAATCAAGTGATCTGTGTGAAAGTGAATGTGTTAGTGTGATATGCACCATGTAAAGAGAGGTTTCCAACTCTTGGTGCAGATGACAGAGGTTCCTAAGTTCAAGTATTTTCCATTCTGCCAGGACTGCAATGTGCTTATGTGTATGCATGAGCACGCACACAAACAAACCAAATAGTCTTTGAGTATGCCATGAAGGCATGTTGTGTAATGGAGACATAGTTCCGCTCCTCCTTAATGTTCGTGAGTTGTCCAATACCTGCCATGACACCTCGCTCCCCAGGAAGGGCCTCTAGTATCCATCGAATATGAGGCTGGGTGGTTCCAAGAGGCAGTCCAGACAATATGGATAAGAGACAAATGTTCTGGCCTTGCTGGGAGCTACAGCATGATTATTAGGGTGTCCAGTCAACAGTGTAGTCACTAATTGTTAATGTTTAGTCCAAATTAGTAAAAATTTATGTAATTTTGAATTCAGTGTAACAGAATACAAAACCTGCCATAAAGATGGTGGAAGGATTTGGTATTGTAATGGTAGCTTTTGCTGTCTATCATTTATTGGGACATACCAGGGCAATAACTTTAAATGGCATTAGAGCTGACTCCTGGTCTGATGTTAGTTTGAGAATGTAAACTTAGTTGTTAATGTATGTTGTTTTTGGTACATAGTTACTACAAGGTAACATTAAGTTACAAGTGGTTTAATTTAGCTTCACTCTGTCAGAGTGGACTCCAGACTTAATTGGTACAACATTCTTGCCCCATTTTAGGTCACCATCATGCATGAGGAGCTGTGTCTGAGGTTGTGGAACCTCAAAGTATTCTGTATAAATGATGCCCAAGTAATTTTTTTTACTGGTTTAAGTGGAATTCATGAAACTATGTAGTACTGTCTGAGGATGTTATTTATGCTGTTGGTGTAAGTCTTCTTGGCCTTGACACCACACAGGTTGGTAAACTGACAGTGTTTTGGGGGAATATCAGCATATGAAGCTGCAAGTTGCTAAAACCCAGGAGGCTATTATTTGAATAGCACCTGCCATTAAAGTCTGAAAACCTGTATTGCATTTATTACTTCAACGTACATGTCCAAGGCAACAACAAATAATAGGCACACTGTCTGCTTCTGGACATAATTACGAGACAAGACCAGATGAGATATTTTTCATAGAACATCCCATAGTGATTATTGAAGTACTCAGTATTTGTAATTACCAGCATACCTCAGCTGTCATCTCATCATAAACCATAAGTGTTTTCATTTTAAGTGGTGCTTTGTTGATCCCCAGAAATGGATATTGTTAGATGAAAGATCTGTTCTGAATGGAGGATGGTAAAGATGTTGCCTGCAGTCTGGAGAACACATATATGTTGTTGCTGGCTTTTGGGGATATTGTCCTGCTGGACCACAGGACACTTGAAGGAAAACAAATATGATATGGTCTGATGAGGTGATAAGTGAGGTATACCAGTTTGTGCTCAAGCTGGTCCTTAATGCCTTCTCAGCTGGACATGCACAGCTTGTGTATCACATGCACAAATCACTCATTTGTTCTGCTGATTGTATGGAGAAACTGAGGACTAGTGCATTGTACCTTGTTTTGTTGAAGATACATGTTTATGTAATAAACAGAACTGTAATGTACTGTTTATGTACTGAGTACATCATATAGCCACATTGATCAAAATTATACCAAATTGTAAGGATGAAAATAAAAGTAGACTTTAGATCATTCCTGTTCCGTATTCAGAAGTTGCAGGTTTAAATTCTGGTATGAAGGTGGGCTATCCTAACATATTCGCGGTTTTCCTCATTCAACCCTTCCTTCTATATGTTTTCTAGCTCATTATTAGATTTCTTAATCTTGTCATTAAGTAATATATAGTTTGTGGAATAGAAAGCAGCACAAAATGAACTAAGAGTGAGTAAATAGTACAGTCGTATCTCAATTTTAGTGAGTGATTGGCTCTGATAAAACAGTCTTGAGTGTTGGAATCGTGAACATCAGAATCCATTTTTATTTTAAAACACCTGTATGGCTCCACAAACGTCTGAAATGTTAGTAATAAAAATATATTAATACTGTGTACAGAAACTTTGTTGCAGCATCAAATCCCTTAAATGAGGGATTGAGAGTCCCATTTCATAAAGATTGACCTAAATCAACGCACTTAATGAAAGACAGAGCTTAACTGAACTGCAAGTGATCAATGAAACAGCAGGGCAGAGGAGAAAGCTGACTTGCCAGCTGCATGGTCTCATCCTGATTTATCATAAAGTTCGATGAAATGCTAAAAGAATGCTAAAATGGGTAAACTTGATAAGTCAAAATCCTGAACCCTGATGTTCACAAACCTCTCAAGACTGTAATGTAAATAAGTATAATGTATAAGGAATTTTGCAGGCATTTCCTTTGTAACAAATGAAATTATTTGAGATGTTAATTTTTAGCTGATGAGCCGGCCTCAAAATAAATAATGTAGGCTCACAAGATCACCTTGTTCTGTAAGTGCACTTGAACAGGTGTTTCCATCCTTAATTCAACATTTTAATCAGCTGGCTAATTTGAAGTAGGTGTGAGTGTAATGCCACTGGGGGTCACATCAGTGTACATTTTAATTTCCTGCAGTTAGTAATAATAATGTGATGGAGGAACAAATGTGTGAGGCAATGATACCTGCAATCCATATATTAGTGTCCTGAGATGACATAATGTAATAGGTCTTGCATTAAGGTGGAATGTTTGTTGGGACATGTTTTTGTAGGGATGGACCAATGAGGAATTGCTGATTCAGCTTGAGAAAACTACTATGTGTTTGCATGTGTTTAGTCAACCTTCCAGGGGGAGGGAAGCACTGCAGGAGGAAAGTTATGTATGTCAGTCAGAAGTGCAATGGACAGCTTAAGATTTTTGTCTGCTTTTGGTGATGAGAACTTGTATGGCCTATCACATAGGATTTTGACATGTACAATTTTGACTATATGAATATCATAAGATTTATACCTGTAAAAGAGGTTTTAAATCAGTAGAATGACATGCAGCAGAAATACATATTGTGGAAGTTACATATGACATATGGCGTATATGTAATATGTACTTCATTAAGTAGTATGTTCTTTTTAAAGTACGATAAAAGCAACAATAATCATTCTCATAAGTCTGTGCAATAGGGGAGTAGGCTTTGTGAGTTCTTTTAGGAACTCCATGTTTATATTTCCAGTGTTCATATTTGTGATTATTTATGAGATACTACTACCTCCCATTAACCCTGGGGTGCATGGACCCTCAGGTAGTTCATGGGGGGGGGGGAGGTATGGCAGGTTTGTGAAGTTTGTATGAACATGGAATGTGTAATTTACAGTATTTATTATTTTTTTTATATTTGCTATTTAAAAGCATAAAGATTAAAACATACAGAACTCAGACTGTATCTGTTGTTTTATTTAGGTATGAAAGTTGGTCTTTCATGTTGTGGGAGAAATACAGGCTGAGGGTGTTGGAATATAGGTTTTTGAGGCTGATATTTAGACCTAATTGGGAGGTTGTGACAGGAGGCTGGAGAAAATCACATAGTGAGGAGCTGTTTATTTTTGCTTATATATTATTAGGGTGCTCAAATCAAGGAGTGCATGTGGCACATACAAGGGGGAAGAGACATTCATACAGGGTTTTGTTAGATAAACGTGAAGGAAGGAGACCACTTGGAAGATTGCACTATGGGTGAGAAGGTGATACTAGAATGAAACAGCTTGAAATGGCATGAAATGGATGCATGTAGCTCAAGATAGGCACAAGTGGCTGGCTGTTTTAAAGCTTGGCAACTTGTAAATGCCTGAGGTAGACTCTTATTTCATGGAGGCAGTTACTACTTTCTGAAAGGCATAGGAGATTAATAATCACAATTGTCACACAAACAATTTGGTATGTTTAGTTTATACTTTGTGGTGGTCAAAACTGTGTAAGCTTGTCTTCCCAGCTCCACACCGATGGCATTGCCTGTAGAAACACACCCACCAGACAATACTGTATTCATTGTGCTTTGGTTGTGGCATTCCTGTTAGTTTAAGTGTCTGCTATGCTTAAAAACTTCCAGTGTGCCTTATTACTTTTCTCAGAATGTATAAAAATGTGCTTTACTTTTTGGAAAGCACATTGACCTACAGTGTCATAAATACAAAGCCATTTCAATCTCATTTGATTCAATCCAGCTGCAGACATGTGATTAACAGGAAATGTCATTTAAATAGAAGTAAGTCATGGTATGGTATGCATTTCATAACATTTCTTCCCAGGTGTGTGGCTTTTCAGTCTATGTTCATTAATTTTTTCTCAGCTCAGTCCATCTGCATGTGGCATTGTTTGGTAAATACAGTAAAAATTGCCTGCTTTTAACCCCCTCAAATGAGGGAAGTTATATAAATCTGTCCAGAGTGAAAAGGCTTCGCATAAGTAAAATCAAGACTGAAGTAAAGTCTGTGGCAACCTTCCTGCCTGCTTGAATATTTGTTTAAAACTAACACTCGATTTTCCCTCCCTACTCTGGTTTTTTAACAGTGGCATGGGAAATGGATTTCTCTTTGTTTCAATAAAATTGGAACCATTGTCGTTAATTTTGCTCTGAACCTAAACTTTCGTAACTGCATGACTGAAGGAAATCTTAATTTTACTAACCTAGGCTAAACACTTTCCTTCTTTGGGATTCAAATTCCCTTTACAAACATTTTGGTGAATGTAATTGTCGTAGCTAACTTCTATACAGTAAAGGATATATTCTAAGTTTCTTTCCTAGTAGTGACAGTATGTACCAAATTCGCCAGGTCTTTTACTCTTATTGTTCATAAGAGGATAGTGAAGCTTTTCTATTCTCTTCTGGGATTGGTTCAGAGCCGAGTGATGTACGCAAGGCAAGAAAGCGTGTTCGACGTCCCTCACAGGCAGGAAGGTCACGCCATGGTAGCGCAGAGGGCAAGCCAAGTCGCCGCCACCAACACCACCACCACTCTTCCGTTCCTCCGCTCACCTGTACAGACATGCAGTATCCTAGTAACTATGAGAATGTAACTATCCCATTGAATGCAAAATCAGACCATCACCACCTTATATCAGGCGATAGCAAAACAGACACAACTGAGTCTAGAATCAGTACAGGCTCATTGCCTAACAGCAAACAGGAAGTTCCTCCAGATGCAGCATATGGGGAAGGCAATTGTGAAGGACGTTCCACTCCACTCAGATCAAAGAGCCATAAGGGAGCTTACCTGGTGGAACAGCTGAGAATTTCAGAAAACAGGTTGGCTGACATGGCTAATGGCAGAATTAATGAAAAGAAACTTGCAGAGTTATCACCACAGCAAGGGGAGACTTACCACATGGACAGACAGTCTTTACAGAAAACTGTGAAGTGTAGTGATACATATGGAAGATACAGCAGCAGTACTCTCAAGTCTTCAGGTGACAGTACTAGCGTGCAAGATGACAGATGTTCTAATGAGAAACACTCTGATTCTGGTTATGACACTTTACAAGCTAGCAGGGTTGTCCCTGGATTCACAGAATTTTTGGGAGTCCAGAACTTAAATGTAAACTCAGGGAAGAGTTCAGAGCTAGTGTACCCTGTTCATGAAGTACATTGGGATTCCTCAAAGGTTAGGGACCCAGCCAAAAATAAGGAAGATTGGTATATGAAACTCAGCACGTCACAACTGATGAAGCCATTTCATTGTGCTGGTGGAAACAAACTGAAGGGGGAGGAGCGAGAGGAATTAATACACGCTGTCGAATCACCACCTAAAAACATTGTTCAGAGTCGCGTTAAAGCATTTGAAACTGGACAGGAAGGTGACGAGTCATTATTAGGGAGGGAATCCTTACAGATGCAAGAACCCCTCAAGTTGTCTCGTCCGCTCTACCATCCCAATGAAGCTCATGTGTCAAACCTCAGAAGCACAGACAATCAGCATCCCCCAGCAGACGAATTACAAGGACAGAGTAATACTGATATAAGTAATTTTGTTTTCGGTGATGCCTTGCCTTCCAACAACCAAAATTCCACCGAAACCCACCATACAGTACCGAAAAACACGAGTGGATCCGAGAACAACCCGAAGTCTGTACGAGACCTGCTGGCAGATTTTGAAAGAAAATCGCAGATGGTGAAAGAACGCCAAGCAGCTGAGGAAGAACGAAGCTCTGAGGGTGGCCCGGGAAAGAGATGCGTCTTCAGCGACACGGAAACGTTACTTTACGACACATCGAGTGATGTTGAAGGCCACTCTGAAGGAATGAAACAGTCAGGAGAAGTATCTCTAGAACGTCAACCAGACGAGACTAGACCTGCTGCTGTTTATAGGGATGAAGACGAGGAAGACAAGGATGAAGAGGTCGCTGCAGCTCTTGGACTAAAAGAAAGGTTCTTCACTTCTGGTCGAGATATCGGAAGGAACATAGATCCCCTTTTTTATGGGGATCGTAGGCATCGGAAAAGGAAAACCTCAAAATCAAACTTCGCTGCCACCGATCCCATAGCCAGCGACGACCTGGAAGTTATAGTTACTCCAGGATATCTTCGTCTGAGCATGGCAGAATCTGTTGAAACCCACGAAGATTCTGAGTCAGCCTGTAGTACGCCTGCCAGTTCTCTGCAGTGTAAAGCAGAAGAGCACCCTGGAGAGAGAACCAAATGCAAGCAATCAGAAGGAAATTGTAATACCTTGGCGAGCGTGGAAGAACATTACATGCCAATGACGCCTTCAAAAAAAGCGGTTTTGGCACCGCCCGACGCGTTTTGCAATACTCGTAGCCCCTCGGCGTCACATACGGTAATAATGGAGAACATATTTGGGGACAGAGGTTGCGAAGAAAGTTCGTATGTTGAGATGGCAGATGATGGACTCATTCGCTCATTACTAGCTTCCGAGCCTAACCCATCGTTCTTGTCGAAGTTTGATCCTAAGAGAATCAACGTTAGTGATTCAGCGCCAACTTACGCTACTCCCGAGAGTCCGCGTTATTGTGAAATAGGTTCTATCGGCAAAGAGAACAGCGGCGTCACCACTCATTACGGATTCTTATATAAAACGTCAACACCGTATGAACCTGTTTACATGGAAGTGAGTCCATTGATGGAGGCATTAAAAACCGGGGACAAACCAGACATTCCAGACACTCTACAAGATGAAGGGTGCGAGAAGAGAGAGATTTTTGGCAACACTACTTCGCACAATATTTCCGAGAAGTCTAAATCCGGAGAGGAGGATGGTGTTGAACCTCTGCCAACAACACCTCCACGGACTAGTCTTCCTGACATCTTGAATTCAGCTTCAGGTCAGCAGAAGCAGCAACGGAAAATCCTTTCTAAATCCGACCGTGATAGTTCTGACGCCGACGACGAAGCTTCCAAAGACCTAGATTCTCTTGACGCTCCACGCCATCCTCGATTTAGCTTGTCGGACACATTTCGTCCTGCGTCATATTACCTTGGAGCCAGTAGCATGAGCGACAGAGCGGTTATAGTTCTGGGCGGTGTGTGTACTACGACAGTGGACCAACACGATTCATCCGACAGCGATCTCGTTTCACCGCCTCCTATTCCAACAAGCCCGCCTCCCCTGGACGACTTTGACAACTCTCTGGAACTCCCAGAAACGTCTCTCGACATAAATAAACAATCCCATATGTCATCAAGAGTTGGTAGCGAGACTGAATCCAACGAAAAAAACGAATCAGGGATTTGGGAAAAAGCGCCCGGAAATACAAAGGGTAAGACTTCAGACCGTCACGTACGTTGCTTGCGCACGCCCTTTCTTCCATCACCAGTATACGGCACAGGGGAAATTAATAGTTCCGGTAGCGAATCAGTCGACCTAAGGAATGAAAGAGACTCAAAAAATATAGAGCAGTTGCTTAAGAGGCGCCCCGTTTCCAATGACATTCTTGGAGTGGTGGGTGTATCGGGCTACCTTCTGACTCCCTACGTTGAACTCCGGACAGGCGGGAGTGATGTGGAATCTGTGGGAAGCAGAAGCGGTATTGCCGTGAATTTGGATGAGGGTGTGAGCATTGATCTCGATCAGTATCTTGAAGATCTACAAGGAAAAGACGCCTTCGAGATAGATACATGTTTGAAGGATATGGACCACGATTGTTGCGGAACCTGCGGGAAGGAGATACACGGAATGAACGGAAATTTTGAATACACACAGCAAAAAATCGAACCCTCCCTTGGAAGTGCCAAGAAATTCGAAACTCCTGACATAACTGTTGTTACAAGTAATCATAATCGATGTTTTCCAGAAAGAGGACCAGATGTTAAGGAGTCCGTTCGACCTCCAGATGTAAGTTACTTCGCGGAAGGGGACGGCGTTGGTCTGTCTTCACGCCATTGCGAAGGATCGCCGCCGAGAACTGAGGAGATACAGTACGAGAATTTGCAGATGATCCTGCCGCCGCCTCCTCTACAGCATGCTGATAATCATGAAAATGAGTCATCGGAGATCAAAGGCCCTTTTGATGGGTTCATGAGACGCGGTAATAGTGCCGGGTCCGCTGTTGATTTACGCGGGCTGGATGCGCAGCATGCAGGAGCCCCATACTACTACTCAGATCTCTTGAAAGGAGACGAAGATGTGTTTGCTAGCTGCGCTTCTGAAAGAAATGTCAACAGCGTGTGTGGATACCAAAACGTTGTGTCCAATCCCGCAGCCACGGTAAATCGTGTTTTAACTTCTTCAGCGTCTCGTGTACAACCTCTAAACAACCAGCGTGAAAATGTAACAGAGACCTCCTTTGTGAAAAGAAATGACATTGGACGCAAAGTGAACGCGTTACACAAGTCTCCAGCGTTAATCGCTTTGTCGTTTCCTCCGCAGAATGTTGTGTCTAACAAAGACGAGAGTCGCCTTCTGGCAGAAGAGCTGAGATCTACAACAGTTCATTTTCTTGGCTCAGCAAACAAACGAGGACAGGTGGATGAGAGAAATTTGTATGAAGCTGACACCATACAACGCCGAAAAGTCATCTCTGTGCGTGACAGTTGCGACTCACGTGAGCACGGGTCTCGCTCCCAGATACTGGATTATCATGAGATGAGGAACGCTGTCAATTTGTACCCACATGGACTGCGTGACAAGTCCTTGCCCCCCGTGTGTGACGAATCGGGCAGGAATAATTCCCGTCAGCCACAGAGAAGGAGCAGGTCCTTGGAAGGCCTTATCGACGATACTAATGTTCTTCAGGCTTACAGAGAACCTCAGTCTACTTCGAGGAATGCACGGATCAGTAGTATGTGCCAGTCCTCTGGATTGACTGTGTCCCTTACTAATGTCCCTCACGTTGTGGCCAGCAACATTACACACACACATCACAATAGGACTGCAATGGCCGCATGTGTACCTACGCAGTACAGCCAGGTGCATCAAGAGGGCGTGAGAAATAGGCCTTCATCTATGCAGCAAGAGGTGGTTTTGGGCCCGTGTGAAGGTGATGACCTGTGGGAGGAGGATACGCTCTGGAGGGAAAGTCTGAGAAGAGTTAGTTTGAGGCATACCCGGTCCCTTGACAACCTGGATGGTGGACGTGTTGTACGGAGCAGCAGCAGGCTCAGCACTTCAAGTGCCGCGACAACTGCTTCGACGATTGAACAGAGTGGGCGAAGCACAGAACTATTGTCAGGCGGAGGGTGCGTGCGGCAGAAGATAAGTCGGGAGGTGACCTATGTGAATGACAGCTTTGTCCGAAGTAACCATCGCAGGTTAGACTCCTCGAGGCAGAGGGAATACGAAGAGGACTACAGGGAGGGTCGGCGCCGAACCCGGAGACGCCCACAGCAGAGTCAGGGCCGCGTATCGGACGACGTTGCACCCGAAGCGGAGCGGGATGACGGCGTGCACTACGAGCGTTTGTCTCGGTACTCTGAGAGTCTGGAGAGAACCAGGCGGGGCCAAACATACCTGGAGGGATATATCTGGGATGAGGACCAGGAGACTTTCAGGAAACATCAAAATAACTCTGCATCCTCAAAACAGCAAAACCAATCCCAACAGCAGCAGCATTTTTTAGGGGTTTCGAGCCTTCCTCCTCAACCTCCGCCTCAGCCGCCGCCATCATTTGAAATCGACAGAGAGAAACTTCGGCAGTGGGACTTGATGTCCAGTGCACCGCTTCTTCAGCAGCAGATGTTGGGGGCGTCAACAGGGGCACCGTCTGTGGGGAAGCAACCTTTGGCTTCTGGTGGCATGGTCACGGGAGTGGTGGTGGGGGTGGAAGGGGAGGAAACTTTGTCGGACATAGGGGGAAGGCGGCAGCAGCAGCAGCCGTGGCACCTGCCCGATTTAACAATGCCACATGCAGACAACACAGACCCGACAACAGAGGAAGGCAACAGGGCACACGGCCCATCGGGTGAGTAGGGAGGCACTGATGTTTTGTTAGAGCTTGAAGAATTTTCTCTGTTCAGTATCACCAATTTGCCTGTAGCCTTAAGTTATTTTACAGGTAAACTCTGCATCATAAATACGGAACCAACTTTTCCAGATCAAACAGTTAACTTATCATCCCATTTATTTTTCATTCCGGTTGATCCAATTTCGAGTTCTTGCCCAGCTAAGAGGGGCACATCTGTTTTGTCAGATACATACAGCTCACCACAAAATTACAGTTTCTTCATACTCCGAGCTTTATGTTCTGTTGTTACATTGACTTTTGTGCCGGAAGAGAGGCAAGAACCCTGTCGAAAGACATTGTTTTTCAAACTTTAGGATTGCAAAGACATTTATATTTATGCAGCAATAATTAAAAGCAAATGAGTTCAGAATGTAAGAGAGAAGATCATTCACCAGCGCGATGTTTTCTTTTAGCACATACGTTTATTTCATGCATAAATGTTGGACCACATGAAGTGTCTTCAGTAGTATAGTGACATGGGAGTGACACTTTGTTCCGGAGAATGGAATAGAGGCGCGAGATTACAAAGATGCGAGATTGTTTCGACTTTAAATTATTCTAATTTCAGCGCTACTTTCAGGGCGATAATTTCATTTTGGTCGTGGTTTATTGAAAGTACAGCAGTATGTTCTTGAGATTAAGCAATAAACACGCATGCACATTCAAAACTGGTATTAATCTGCAACGTATATTTCAAGTTTCTTTTCTGCTAATGGGCGGAAGAGTCGGACGCACCTCCCGTGAATTATGGACGACTTGTAAAGCGTTAGGCTTCTTCACGGCCGTTGTATTCCATATTGGCCTGTGTGTTTGTATACGCATGCATATATACACAATACATTTCCGCGCGCGCGCGCGCGCGCGCGTGTGTGTGTGTGTGTGTGTGTGTGTGTGTGTGTGTAAAACATAACGTACGCATGTTAGATTAGGTGTAGGGAATGACTTCCGCCAGCATTCTTGATTTCGAGGGAACTGATATCTTTTAAATTTCCTACACTTAAGGTTTCTTCCTTATGTAGGTTTCCACATTGAAAATCCTGTTTGAAACTGTTCCACATGCCCATGAACAAAAATATATACGTTACGCTGTGCTTCACACGTCTGTTACATACACCTGATTAGCTTGAACTCTTATTATGTAACGTTATCGCACCTACGAAGGTAAGACTGGCAGTGTGCGAATAATGCAGCTGTCATTAAACCTGCCACGCAGTATCTATCGACAGTTAAGAACTGATGGTATTTAATAATCTGTTCACCAGGTGTGAAGCATCTCTGTAAGTTTGAGGTCATTACCAGCACCTGCTCAAACATGCAAAAAGTTACGTTATGTGACACAGAAGGCTTAAGCTTGCCTTTCGTCTGGCTTCGGTTTTCACTTGACCTCCTCTGTGTGTGTGTGTGTGTGTGTGTGTGTGTGTGTGTGTGTGTGTGTGTGTGTGTGCGCGCGCGCGCGCGCGTGCGTGTGCGTGTGTGTGTGTGTGTGGGGGGGGGAGCGTGATAGATAATTTTTTAAAGACTGTTATACGATATATTTTTCTTTAATGTTAGAGTGATGACACTGTAAGTATGTTAAGTCCATGATTGTATTTAATGACGTTAGAGCATGTATGCTACATTCGTGTTTATTACTTCTACATATACGTTATTTTTGGCGTATTTTCGTCTTCAATGGTCTTTAAGTATGGTAAACGTAAAATTGTCGCCGTGCGTAGGGACGCTGCACGCCGTGAAGGTGTTTGTGAGTGGAGGCACAGCTCCACGCATTCTTAACATCGGGATTTGATGGTGAGTGATTACCTTCACTCTTCGGCCGCTGTACCCCTTGGGAAAGATTGTGATTCTTACGTTGGATCCCATTATATGTAACACGTCTGTTTATTTATCTTTGTTGTGTATGTAGTTGCCTTCTGTATTTCGGTGTAATGTGTTGTATGGTGTTGTGAATGTCCTAGTCGTACTGTAAGATCGGTATCTTTCCGCTGCCATGTTATGTGTGTTACAATATATTTTAAATGTTACAGAAGTTTTAACCAGGGACCTCATATTATTCTGTCACGGCGTGTTTTTATACTCTGATTTTGATAATCGAACTTGCCTGAAGATGACCGGAAAGAGTCAAAGCATGTAGCGAGTCTTACTTTAATGAGAATGTAGTTTTCCCATCTGAAAGACTGGCTACTGCTGTTGTGTGTACTTGTTACGCAAAACGGGTTGTCACCCCTGAGTATTGTCTAGGTGACTGTCTAGGTAGCTGGTCTTTGTAGGTGAAACAGTTGTCTAGGTAGCTGTTCACTGTAGCTTAATTGTTGCCGAGGCAGCTGTCCACCAGAAATACATAGCTGAAGCGATGGGGTTTCTGGAAAACCTGTCGGTGTATATCGCATTCTTTTACAAATGCCGGCCAATACCTTCATATAGGCCACGGCTTCTTCCCCTACATTCCCTTCAATTTCAGGCACAGAGGAACACACACACACACACACACACACACACACACACATACAAACACTATCATGTCGCATTAGTTGTCACAGAAACTGTGCTAATGATAGAACGTCCAAAAATATTATCGAGTGAGCCAGCACTATTGTAACGCTTGTGACTACGAGTAAAACACTTGAGGGAACCGATTTGAATCTTAGCCATGTTTTCGTTTAATTGCTGAGACTTAGGATTTTTTTTAGTTTCTTCTTGAATGTAGGGTCTTAATGTAGTCCACGACTGTATCTCTTCTACTCCATAATTCAGCTGTTGACGGACAGTCGTAGAACCGAAATTCACAGTTGAGTGGCTGGCATTTCTGTGTATTCGAGGTGTTCCGATTGCAAATATCGGCGCAGAGACCGGCCGTCGTAACTGTTTCGTCTTCAGGCACGCCAGGTACATGCCGGGACACTTCCTGAAATGAGGCCACGATTCCACTTCCTTTCCAGTTCTGTAATCATTGATTCTCTTACATTTGATACTCTGATCAGTGTGAGTTACTGACAGTGGCTCTCAGTGAACCATAAATAGGTAAATAAAGTCGCGAAATAATGGAATGGCGTTTTTGTTTGTTTTGCGGACTCTGGGACTCTTCACGCCTCATCACGCCGTCTATTATATTTAGTGAAAGAACTGTCATGTTCAGTTTAAAGCAGTTCGCATAACAACATTGTAACATGTCCTCATTGCATCTAATAAGACCAGAGTAGACACGCCGTGCATCGCGTAATTGGTCGCTTACCTCCAAGGTTCTGAACTTCTGAGTTAAACGTCCGTGGATTCCTTCGAGCACTAGTAGCCGACATGCCCTTTCGTCTTTCTGCCTGTCTCGTATTTCAAGATACAAGCAGGCCTAAAGTGCATAACGTGTATATATTAATTAGCATACATAAGACTTTAATTCACAACGACTGTATGCACCATCCGCCTTAACATAAAAAGCCCTGCATTTTATCCACACACATTGTGTTTGTGTATTGCATATGATTCTCGAAATGAATAGTGTTTATGTATTTACCCAAAGAACATTAGCCTACTTATTAATATTTGTTATGGAGGTGAAAGAACTGAACGTTTAATTGTCATAATTAGAGGACTAAAATGTTTGTTTACAAGTAAATGTCATCAGTTTGTCAGGTTGTAAGATGCACAGTTTCATACCGTCTTCTGAACTCTTGTACCTCGTAATCAGTTTTGGAAATTTGTTACAGACATGCCTTGGACCTACGCTGCAGCCGTTCACCGACTTAATACAATTTCAGACGTAACATTAAAAAAAGTTAAAAAAAAATGAGTAACACTTTTGAGAAGTGCGCCGAATTTTTCCTTCCGCGAATGAAATGGCATTGATACGAAGATGACGAAAGAATGCTGGGCATAACAGAAGTGGCGGGACGGTCTTGCTGCGGCAGATCAGAATCTAGTTTGTCGGAGTCTGGATTTCGGTTAGACTCTGTTGTATATACGTACTTTTATGTAGTTGGACGGTAAACATGTACTGATTTCTTGTTTGCGCCAAGTTCGACTTGTGCCAGACCGTTCGGAATGTAGCTATTGCTTAAGCCAGGTAGTGTCTATATCAATTTTCTTGTTACACGTTTTTTCCAAATATTTAAATAAGTTTGGATTCTTAGTTCTTCAGAACGTCTTCAGTTAATTTATTATTTGATAGCTTGTAGCCCATAGTTCTGAGGTCTCAAGTATGACATAAAAATCCATCGTCTTTATGTGATATTACAATTAACGGTATACATAGACTGAACGTTTTGAAGTTTATTTACCAAGATACATGGAGTACTGTAATTATTACAAATTCACCTTTGATGTATGACCCATTTGAAAATAGCCGTGTATGTAAATATACGTATTTTTTCTTCGCCGCGACAGACCAAATCGGAAAAGGTTGCCTCATTGTTGAGGTTTCTAGATTATGCGCAGTAAGACACACACACCCGGAGGATTCCTCTGAACGAGTGGTCAGCTGATCGCCGACGCTACTACCTACACAACGTACAGAAGCACAAGCATTGAACATCCATGCCCTCAGCAGAATTTGAACCCGCGATCTCAGCGAAGTAGCTTCTGCAGACCTTTTGTACTCCTTAGACCGCACTGCCACCGGGATCGGCAAGCTTATATTAATACTCAGCTCAAATGATCTTGTTTAAAAGATAAAAGTCGTATTTCACGCTTGTGGTTATATAGCCCTTATGTAACGGTGGCTAAAAATTGTGGGCTCATTGTACTTTGTCTTAAACTGCTGTGATACGAGCCTCCCAACAGTTACACCAGGTTATTCGTAAACATCAGACTGTTCTGTGCCATTCTAGGGACCAGTAGCAGCTAGTGATTGTCATATTATGCCCTGCGAAGGTGGGGACCAGTGGCAGGTTTCGTGACCCTCAGGTCGTTGATGTTGATTCCAAATTGGAGCGCAGGGTACCTCGTTTTACGTTGTATTGACCTTCTTCGAAAATGCCGCTATACATGGAAACTGCAGACATCTCGTAGATTCTTTGTTAGAAGTGGGAGTTACGCTTCTGAGCGGAGATTTGTCAATGATACATAAGGGGGGTTGATATAATTTGGTTATTTTAAAGTGGTATTACAATGCAGTGACGTAGTGTGACATTGCAACTTACACGCGAGAACTAATCCATCACAATTTCAGTTTCCGTTACAGTATAATGTGTTTGTAGATGCTGTCTGAAAACGCTTGGAAGAAAATTAAGGTACCTAAACCCTCTGAAGCCTGACCTTCATCCATGTAATATATAAATATTCAGTTTCTGCCTCACAGACAACGCTGCGCCAAAGACATCATTTACTGCTATTAACCCTTAAAAGCCCGAATTAATTCCCATCTGCTATTTGCTGGCATTATTAGGAGCTCACCATTTTCTCCACGTTAGCAGGATAAGGGTTAAATTATTAACCCTTAGGCGACTAACGTCATATATATATATGGAGCACCCATTCTTGATGTTTCTAGATCACACACAACGACGCAGCACAGTCGGTAGGACTCCTCTGGACGAGTGATCAGCTCGTCGCAG
>Ga0268261_10000461_pt1 | contig 25353 bp, 17 predicted proteins | sample TergutNc150P1_FD_190353 | JGI IMG/M metagenome (GOLD analysis project Ga0268261, IMG submission 190353) | Nasutitermes corniger P1 segment gut microbial community from laboratory colony in Florida, USA - Nc150 P1 (SPAdes) (version 2) | ecosystem: Host-associated > Arthropoda: Insects >...
GCCTCTTGCCATTCTATCCCCCCCCCCAACCACCACCACACCTTTCAATTGTAAATACAATTTTTTTTCTGTGGCGCTGCGACCCAACGCGGGTCATGGCCACCTCATTGTTGGGGTTTCTAGATCACACGCAACAACGCACCACAGTCGGTAGGACTCCTCTGGAGGAGTGATCAGTTCTTCGCAGAGAACTCTGACAACACACAGCACTCACAACAGACAAACATCTATGCCCCCGGTGGGATTCGAACCCACGCTCTCTGTAGGCGAGCGGCTGCAGACCTATGCCTTAGACCGCATGGCCACTGGGACCGGCCAATAAAAAATATAAGCCTTCAAAATTATTACAAAACAACTACAAACACTTATTAGGCAATATACCTTGCTACTTTTCATTATATTTTCTGTGACACATTTCTGCTCATACCAAAGTATAATGTAAAATAGCAGGGCTCTTAATTACCTAAGATGTGTACATAAGTTTTTTTTGTAACAGTGACACAATGCATGAAGGAGGTATAATATGTATTAAGATTCAAAATTGTGGTCTTATCAGTTATGGGACCGTGTAATCTAAATGGTCAGCACAGACAATTTGGTCTCCACCTACTGCTTCCATCATCTGATGGCCCGTGTAGAAAGACCCAAAAAGCTCCTTCAAAACATTCATAACCATGTATGTAAAGGTAAAGGTAAAGTAACCCTGTTACAGGCCCGGTTGTGGACCAGAGGAAGGTAGAGGTATAGCTCTACTGTTCCAAGAGCTTGGTACTAGAAGGGGGTGAGTGGTCAGCAGGACGCCCCAGCTGCACTTTACCCCCGGGAAAGACCTGGTGCCCATTGTACAGGAGGCTGGGAGGGCCCCAGGGCAGGTCTGGACGAGTGGAAAATATCGTCCCCACCGGGATTCGATCCCTGGACCGTCCAGCCCATAGTCAGTCGCTATACTGACTGAGCTACCCAGCCCACTATAACCATGTATGTACCAGACTATATTGTGTCCTAACTCAAACCACATTATGAATCCTCACCAGTGTGAGCACCTCAAATCTCATACCAAAAATAATTAAGAACTGAAACATTAATGGAAATGTTGCATTGGGAAAACTGAATTATAGAAGTGCAGTACATATTTTTACATAGTGTTTAATATCACACACTTTTTCCACCAACTGTGTACACTGTTATATATTATGTCTAAAAAAACTGAGGAAACAAACCATTTTCAACATAAATACTTATTTTATGATCAGGACCGCATGTGTTGAATTTCAAACTTCTACTACAATTATATTGCAAGGAAACTTAACATATGATTGTGAAATAAAACAGCATATATGACAATGAAAAGATATGGAAGACTGTTCAAGAAGTGAGGTTCCCTATGTCATACTCATAATTTGAATGACAGTCACAAAACATAAAATGAATTGCAATTCTTTCACTTAAGTGTCATTATTTTTTTGACATAATCCCAGAACACCCTGATGCGTTTGTCTCATCTTGGCAAAGTTTTTACAATTGTCATGGCAGAAATTAGGCTCCTGAATTATTCTTTCTGTAGAATTGGTGGCCTCAAAAGTGTTGTGTCACTGGCCCAAAAATAATAGTCCAATGGGCAGGGTTAGCACCATATGTTGGATTTTCCTTAAGGTTCCAGACTGCAGCAACTCCTTGTGTTTGTTGTACACTGTATGGGGAATATTGTGCTCAAGAATCATACTTTTGACAGATGTTCATGCCTCTGCCTGCTAATAGCCTAATGCAGTCAGCACGGCATGTCACAGCATACGTTCATATGATGACTCCTGCAGCACAGATTACAGATGCCACTACCTTCAAGCATACTGGCACACTTTAAATTTTGTGGCTCTCAATGAAGATGGATGTGTTCACTGCATTAAAGCTCATTTTGAGTAAAACCATGTCTCACAATGTCACCATGGATTCAGGGAATCCATATGCTCCTCCTTTAAATGACTGAAGTAGTGAAAGAGCACTTCCAAATATCAATTTTTGTGAACTTCCATCACATATCTTGCTGCCCACCATGCTGTATCACTCTGCTGGATCCCAGATGTACATGGACAATGTTGGGTGCAGTTTTCACATATCACTCCAGTGCAATGGATAAATCCCAAATTGTGTCATGATGGTTTTCCAAAACCAGTTCCACCACTTGCATTGTGTTCACATATTCTTGATCTGCTGGGCTGAAAGGTGTAATTTTCATGATGGATGCCAACCCACTCTTGAACTCTTTTCACCCTATCCCTACAAGAATGGGATCTCAGCGCACCATCACCAAACACCAGCATCAATTGGCAGTGAATTTCAAGGGTGGAAATGTTCTGCCTATACAAAGTCTCACACCACAAAGTTTTCTGTATGACAATGTTTCCACTATCATTACCACTGCACATAAACTTATCCCCTCAGTAGCATTAAAACTGATTTTTTTTATTACTGTCAGTACCTCCCACCACAAAATAAAAGGGTTGTTAAAAAAATATAGATGTGGGAATCTTACTTAGTGAACAGGCTTCGTACATAGATTGTCGCTGGGTGACAATGTTGAGAAATATACTGACCCCATTTCCCATTGGCTTATGAAGATAATAACAATTGATGCAGAATGTTCCATTAATGACCATTAACCAGACTTGATGATTTCACAAGCCTAGCCAGTGCAGAGATTACCTCAGCATACAGATTGCAATACAAATTACACATTTGAGAATTAAATGTACACAAAGTCAATAAATGATGAACAACATTATGAATTGTCATGACTATGGGCATCTCAGATCTTAAGCCTAGCCAGAGAGTGAACATCTTCAGCACACAAATTGCAAAACAAATTAAATTTTATGAGTTATATGTACATAAGTCAGTAAATGATGAACAACATTATGAATCCTCTGGATTATGGGCACCTAGAATTTTAAGCCCAGGCAGAGAGTGAACATCTTCAGCACACAAAATGCAAAACAAATTACAATTTTAAGAATTATATGTACATAAAATGAGTAAATGATGAACAACATTGTGAATCCTCTGGACTATTGGCACCTAGATTTTTAAGCCCAAGCAGAGAGTGGACATCAACAAAAAATTTAAATAAAAGTTAAGAGTTTAAAAACCATGTGTACATGAAATGGGGTAACTGATTATTTACAAATTACATACTTTAGCCATGCCGCTAAGGGTTTAGAATGTGTCTTTCCCATTTGATTTACACAGTGCGGCCGTGTCTGATTCACACTTGCCACGCCGCGCCCATGCCATGCTCTGACCATGCCGTTCTTCTCATGGCCACGGCACAGCACGGCCGTCGAGAGACGGCCTATGGGCTACCTGCCCGCGTTCGGCTTCTTCCGGCTACCACGCGGAGTTCCACGAAGATTGTTATCAGAAGCATACCAATCCTACTCACAACGATCCATACCAACGACCACAGATTACTTACTACTAGTGTACTGTATAGAGTGGTAGCAGCACACTACAAAAAAAGACGATCTGTTAAACTGTTGGACTAGCAGTTCGGATATTTCCGGCTACCACGCGGACTTTCACGAAGGATACGACACTGTCGGGGCAGGGTAGGGGAACGGTATGGCGTGTGTGACGCATGGCATGGCAGGGGAACGGCATGGCCAGTGAAACAGTACATTTCTTCCAGTGCTGCATGAATGTGAAGACTTGCTGAAGTAGATATTCATTAGGTATGACTGCAGAAACGGGGGCCAAAAATGTTGGAGGCTGACACATGTGTCGCTGCGATACGCCTTACAACACGGATCCCATATTACTCCACGGACAGAGGTTAGATATGGGTTTAGATAATTTGTATAACAATATTTTTATTGGGGATCAAAGGCTGGTATTGGCCCCAAGGGTTATTATCGACGCCGATAGATAATATCCACAAATCTTGGGCAACACCGTCTGACATGACATCCGTCAACTCTGCCAGCAAATCCGACTTCCTCACGTCCTCGCTCGTAATTCCTGGGCAATGCAACTTTAGTTTTAGCAGAGAGGAGCGGACGAAGGCGAGTTTTCGGTGCCTCAAAACCGAGACTTTCGGCTAAAGGAGCACACCCCTACAAAAAAACGGGCATGTTTCAAAGCCCTGAGGTTAGCTACCACCAAACTTACTCAGCGAAGGACTGGTTATCCATCCTGAGGACACCCCACCCAACTCAGAAACTCCAAAGGAAGCACAGGACTGATTTACAAATGACAACCAAGGCGAGAAAGAGGACAATGAATTCAGGTTTAATGAAAATAGGCGTTTGGGATGTCATAGGATTATATGGCAAACAGAAACTGCTGCAGAAAAACTGAAAAAAGCAAATGTAGATATAGCAGTGATACCAGAAACAAAACCCCCCGAAGGTGTCCCTACTTTGGCGTAGTGGCGGGGCTTGTGTGGTCGTACGATCCCGAGAGCTATGCTGGTAGTAGCGTACGCTACTGGTAGGGCCTCCCATGCCAGACAGGTCAAGGGCGATGACCCAGACAAAAAGGGATACCCTGGCCCTCCAGGTTGGGGGTTGGGCATGAGGCTAACAACCTCACCCTGTAAAAAAATATTGTTACGAAACCTCAAGCGGAGGCCAAGGCCCACCCAGGGCTGTAGAGCCGATGCTGATGATGACCAGAAAAAAAAAAAAGAAAAAAGAAATTAAAGGGTTCGCAAGAGTTGGAAGATTATATTTTGCTGTACAGTAGTGTCCCAACGAATAAAAGACCAGCTGCAGGTATAGCAATAATGATCAAAACCAAATTTAAAAAGAGAATATATAGTTACACGTTTATAAATGAAAGAATTCTTCAATTAAGATATAAATTACAAAGAGGATATTTAACATTGCTGGCTGTTTGTGCCCCTGAAGAAGGGAAAACTGAACAAAGAGAAGAATTTTATGAAACTCTCCAACATCAGATAGACAAAATAAACAAAAACGATTACGTTATTGTCGCCGGAGATTATAATGCAAGAGTTGGGAAAATTCCTATCGATGGAAATTTGGGCACAAATGGTGAAATTACTATTAAGAATAATGGACACAAACTTAAAGAACTTGCATCAGTAAATGAATTACAAATAACGAACACATTTTTTAGACACAAAGAAATCCATAAAAATGACGTGGAATGTCAGAGGTTATATATCCACTATAGATTACTTTTTAACAAACAAGAAATTATCACCTTTAATAAATGACACCAGAGTTTTTAGGGGATACGATGTTGCCACAGATCAGTACTTATAAATTTCCAAAATTTGTGTACCTCAAAAAATGGTACACATTTATTAAAAGATTTCCACGACAAGAAGACATTTGTTAAGAGAACCCAAGTATAAAATTACTTTATCAGAGGAGATTAGAGGAAAATTTGATAAATTCACCATACAGCCTTAATATTAATGTAGAATGGCAAACTTTAAAGAATACATTACAACAAGCAGCTAGCGAAGCTTTAGGCAAAAGGAAAAAGAGAAGACACAAACGGCACTTAATTTTATGAAATGAAGATATTAAAAACCTAATTGAAAACAAGAACAAAGCTTACTTACGGTATTTAAAAACACGTTTAGATACTGACAAAATAGAATACAAAATGTTAGTGGCAACTGTGAAAAGAGAAACAAGGACAATTAAAAGGCAATTTTGGGAATCATCTGTATAGAGAATTGAACATGATTTACATGGACGCCAAATAAACGCGTAAAAAATTATTAAAAATTTAAACAAAACTGAAAAAGATAATTTGCAAATTAACCCAATAACTAAACACACATGGTTAGATTACTATCAAAAACTTTGGACTAAACTATTTATGATAACAGTACAGAAAGGAAACGTGAAAAATGAACAGAAAATTGTGTTGACTTAATTACAATGAAAGAACTGAAAACAACTATAAAAGCATTAAAATTCAGAAAATCTCCAGGATCAGACGGGATCAATATTGAGCTGTACAAATATGCACAAAAAAGTGGTTAAAAAAACTAAAAACTAGTAAATATTTTAAGGAGCCAATTTTTAACACACTATTATTTGCAGATGACCAGTTTATTATTTCTGACACAGAAGACGATCTGCAACAGGCAGTATATTTATTACATAGAATATTCAAAGAATATAATTTGGAAATTGCCACAAAAAAGACGAAGGTATTTGGTTTTGTTGGGACAGACCACCTAAGAACAAAAATCATTATAAACGATGAAACACTGGAACAAGTCAGCCAGTTTACTTAATTAGGCTGCAGTATATCTTACCAACTTTCCAATTATGTGGAATTTAAATTAGCAAAGTTTTTACAATTAATTTCTACTATTAAGAGAACTATTTTTAGGAAAGTAAGAATGGAAACTATTTTGAAAATTTACGACACTTTAGTTTTGCCTATATTTTTATATGGGTCAGAAAATTAGACTCTGACAGCCTTACAGAGACGAAGAATTGAAGTGGCAGAAATGCAGTTATTGAGACCTCTAGCTGGCTACACCCTTTACGACCACAAAACAAACGACTCCGTACGCTGTGAAATACAGAATGAAGCATACTAGACAAGATAGATTACTACAGACGGAACTGGTTTTCACACTTGCAAAGAATGCCACCAAACCAAATCCCTTTGAAATCATATCACTACAGACCACAAGGAAGAAGAACAATTGGAAGACCGAAGAAACGTTGGCGGAAACAGTTGCAACTCTGGACACGGAACGGATCAAAGGGTGCAATCCTTGATGTTTATGATGATGATGATAGTTTTACCATACGGATCCCACATAACTCCACGGACAGAGGTTAGATATGGTTTTAGGTCATTTGTATAACAATATTTTGAATAGACGGATCCCACATAACCCCCCGGACAGAGGTTAGATATGGTTTTAGGTAATTTGTCTAACAACATTTCAACTACACGGATCCCACATAACTCCACGGATAGAGGTTTTGGCACTTCATTCAATCCTCAACCCCAAAACTTTTACTATTCCTTACACACAGCTTAGATATGGTTTCAGGTGATTTGTCTCACAAAATTCATTACTACTTCTGCGACACTAGTGACATGATGTTTTAGACTGCTTAAATCTCGCCCATTACATGTTCGCGGCGAGGTGCAAGGTACAAGGCGTGTCTCCGTTCAGTCATTTCCTTGCCATCATCGACTCAACCGGCTGGGCCTCCTGCACCACTGTAGTAATCTGTGATCATCGATGACTGCGCTTCACGCCACCATATTTGGCACACGTTTCTGCTGTTGTTCTATTCAAAGGAGGTCATTGGAACATTGAATGGTAGGTGTGTCTGTTTGCAAGTGTTTGGAGGGACAGTTGCAGAATACTTTGTTAAGATGTCCAGCTAACACATTATAGAGGGTAGGTTGGTCATTGTTGTTATTATTATTTCTTTGTAGTGGCTGGGATTTACCATGTCAGATTTACTTGGTAGATGCCATAAGCCAGAAAACGTCTAGTCTATTTGAAAGTAATTTTACATGAAGTTTTGAACTAGATCATGTTCTCCCCATTCAATTATATTGCTCTGATGGAGAAAAGCAAATATGCATGATAAAATTTTCCCCATAATGCTGGTATCTTTCTACTGCACTGCACAGTGTCACAACGCTACCTGCAGGAATTTTTGTGTTCACTGTCATTAGAACCTGAAGTCTGACACAGAAATGTTTGGATTATGCACATGAATTGACATATTTAGTATTTTCTGTGATCTCGTCATGTAACTGGCAAGCAGCACATGTAACTAAATGATTTATTGTAATAATATTTAATAGTTGGAGCCCTTAGTAGGTGTAGCAACTTGCTGTGAGCTGGACAGTCTAGGGTTTGAAGCCTGTGGGGGCAAAATTTTCCCTTCCCATCCAGACCAGCCCCAAGGCCCACCCAGCCTCCTGTACAGTGGGTACTGGGTCTCTTTTGGGGGATGGGGGTACAGTGGCTGGAAAATGGCATTATCCACCCACCTCATTTAGCACCAAGGTTAAAGAAAGAGTAGAGCTATACCTCTGCTCCCCTGGTGGGCTCTCATGGCCTGTTGTATGGTGAACTTCACCTTTTTACCCTTACATGTAGCTCTTGTTTTATGCCTGTATGCATGCCAGTTTTTACCTCTCCTTAATTTTCACTCTCTCACTTTCAGTATAATGTGCTTTGGCTGCACACTGACCAAGTTGTAACGGCTGTGACAGTTAATTTAGTTATTCATGACAAGGATGACATGTAGCTTCCATGACAAGTTTATGCAGGTTGTTTACAATTACTTTTCATTTCACACAGGCTAAAAATTAATATTAATTATTTCTATATTAATATGAGTAACAATGATAATGTAATAAATACATGCACATGTACCGCATATGAACAGGCTGTCATTGGTATGATTGGCCATAACCCCTATATTCCATTATCTTTTACAAGAATATTATTTTTTATGGAAGCGCATTTTCTCAGGTACACAACTAAGGCATAAAGCAAGAGATATGTGTATTGTATATACACTACATTTTGTATCAAATGAGGGCCTTATTTTGGGTTTCTACATTGTGGTTATATGTCTGGATATTTTTTCAGGGTGACGGAATTGGTTCAAGTGGATGCTGAAGTGATATGAGGGGTTGTGTAGAACAGTTTCAGGGAATTCTGCCAATCACAATGTTTCCAATAATGCCTACACTTCAGACAGTTTTCTTCAGTACTGATGCCCACAGCACAGACTCAGTGATTACCTATCCAAGTGCTAAACCTACCCATTGTAGCTTAGCTATTCTTGGAAGTTTTAACTCTCATTCACTTAGGAAAATGCTGTCCCCTCTTCCCATTTTCTACAGCTATGACGGGCTGAGCTCCTTCTGTGTAACTGATACACTTTCTTCCACTGCATCACTTAACATCCACTTAGACTAGTACAGTCACCTTGTAGATGGAGGCAGCGTATTCCTCCAAAATATCTGAACATGGAACGTTTAACCATTGCACAGTGCAGAAACCTGATAGAGAGCCTTCATTTGATAAACAGCTGCTGTAAAAATCTGAGAACTTTTGCATATCTCATATCTTTACATTTTCTGTTTACTTTGTTCCCTACAGCAAAAAAACTAATGGGTATTCATCATATCATAAAGGCTGTTAAAGTGTGTTGAATTTTGTGCTGCATAATTGATACTGCACCATTCTTAACATATACTTCCTTTCTAGATCCGTTCTTGGATTGAGACATTGTTTATTCATTCTTGAAAATTGCTGGGCATATTTAGCAAAAACTGAAAACATTTTGACCATCACATGAAGTTTGGCTTTTGAGAATTCCAAGATGATCTCTCGTAGGAGGTCTGAAAGAATATCTGCAAGAAGTTTGGTAAAGATAAGCAGGAGTGTTACAGGTAGTAATAAAGAAAAGCAAAGAAACAAGAAGCAAGGTCCAAAGAGAATAAAACTGAATGACAACCTCAATGCTGATAAAATTTTGCTGTCATCAATTAATAGCAGCAGAACCCCTACTTGTGGCCTGAACAGGTTAAAAGACAGTTTCTATGACGTACCATGTGAAGACCTGGCCAAGAGACTTCTTGGTAAAATTCTAATTAGGCGAATAAATGATGGAACAGTTCTTAAAGGTCGTGTTGTGGAGACGGAATGTTACCCTGGCGGTGAAGACAAAGCTTCTTGCTCGTACAATGGAAGGATCACAGAAACAATTAAAGCTGTATATATGAAGCCAGGAACAGCGTTCGTGTATGTAACATATGGAATGTATCATTGCATCAACATTTCCAGTCAAGGTTTGTATAAATATCAGAATACATACATTTTGTTTCATTCAAGCAACCTACAAAAGGAGGAAAATACCTTAAACAGTGTATATATCATACTTGGCTGTGTGCCAGCTGCAGTCAAAAACAACTCATTCATGAATAACTCCATAAAGCGAAGTCCTTCATGAGAAGCTAATATCAACTCCACTATTCAAGAAATTCCCCCCGTTTTGTGGAACTCAAAGGTTCACTACCACGTTCAAAAGAACCCACCACTTGTCCCAATCCTGAGCCAGATCAATCCAGTCAACATCCCATCTCTTAAGTATTCATTTTAATATGCTCCCATCTATTCCTGTATCTTTTTCATTCAGATTTCCCCACTAAAATCCTGTTTATATTTCTCATCTACCCCTTGCCTGTACCATGCCCCACCTATCATATCCTGATTATCTTGTTTCATAGGCACTACATTCCTTCAAAATGTTAGGATCAAATTAGCCAGTGGTGTAACATCATATCCCAGCAGAGCAAATAATCCTCAGCTACATTGCTATGAAAACCTCAGAACTTAAATTAGCATATTTACCCTGCACAATCTTCAGCCTTCAGGAACATGCTGATACAGAACCTGTTTTTTTTTACCTGTTCATGATTATTAGATGATCCCCCATTTTTAAGATGATTTAAGAATAATTTATCATTTTATAGTTTGGTAGGTACAGTAGTTTTGACCTTACTGCACATGCAATTATATCCATAGTACAGTTTTTTTAAACATGGAGCTGAGTAGAGGCCAACATAGGTCACCATGCAGCAACTTGTGTCTATTCTACAGTCTGCATTCAGGGAGAGACTGCTGCTGGGCACAGTTTTGTACATTTTGTGCATGGGTTCAGCACAACACTCTGTACAAAACTTTTTACAGCAACCCTGTGACATTTCAGTTTCTTCAGTCGCACCATTACTGTGTGCAAGGTGACCACTTCCTTCATGTAGTATTGAGCTGTGCCCTTCTCAGGGCCTGCACAGTATTGAGGTCCTTCCCACTACCGCTCTACCGGTTTGCTACACTGACCATTTGCTACCCACTTCAAATATACCTGTGTAATGCTCACTTTATTCCTGTGTGGCCATGCTTGAACTGCTTGATCCTGAAGATGAAGGCTCTATGATCACAGAAATATCAGAACTGCATGTCCAATGACACAGTGTCATGTCCCGGAAGACTTGAATCATCACAGTCACAGCCACAAGAAACCCAAACCTCACCAATTTACACCCTTCATTTAACAAATTCCAGGTGCTGGTGCAGCTGTTTTGTTGCGTGCGCTAGAGCCACTGCAGGGATTAGAATTCATGCAGCTTGAGAGACAGAAAGGCAAAAGGACTACTGCAACATCTGCTGTGGCACGTAAAAAGCTGCAAGCCCATGACTTGTGTAATGGTCCAGCAAAACTGTGCATGAGTTTCAGTATTACTAAGTCATTGTGTAATGAACAAGACCTGACAGTGTGGGATGGAATGTGGATAGAGGAAGACGAATCAGAGGAGGAGGTGTTGCATATTGTGACATCACATCGAATTGGAATTGATTCAGTCGGTAATGAATGGTCATCAAAGCCTTTTCGTTTCTATCTACTGGGGAATTCATCTGTCAGTCGCAGAGATGAAGTCAGTGAAAAGGCATTCAGGGAATAACAAGAAACTTTCTTTAGTGACCAAATTGAAATTTTCATTCCATCTCAAGAATCGTGTTGGGATGAGTGAATATTCACATACTTGTGTTGTGTTTGTAAGTAATTAAACCTTTAATGCAGGAATTAAATCCCTCCGTGCAGTGCAGCCTGCCGAGATTTTTTACTGGGGATTTTAATTTTTAATGCTTACTCTTAGGGGGAAAAAAGCATATCTTGTAGACTTTTCCTTCAGATGTAATGAAATAAAATTTTGCAATCTGCTTATGAATTGGTTAATTGAGGAAAAAATATTCACCTATTTTTAAAAATAAATTTAGGCCTCTGAATCCCATGCATTATATAAAATGTGGTTAAATAGTTCATTACATAATTCTGGTTGCTACAGGTCTGTGGCACCTTGGATCACGATTTTATCACAACACACAGTATTCACAATTGGGGTGATTTACAAATTTACTTTGGTGTGATATTCTGCTAAACAAGGCACCATGCACAGGCCCACATCACATTTGGCACATTTATACAGTGTCCTTTCTCTGGCTGCAAGAACACAGATGACAGTGCAGTTGGGTGGATGATTTTGCTGGCCAGTGTTTGTTATGGAGACTCTTGAGTCAGTAGATGTTTTGTTTCCAAGTCAGTGTCAGCAACCAGAATTTCACTGATGGCTTCCTCCTTGAGTTTGATTTTTTCCCCGGCCATTGCAATAGACACCTACAATGGTCTGCCTTATTTATACTCCTCTGTATGACTGAGCATAGTTGCAGTAACCTAATGCCACTAAGATACAAACCTCTTGTACAGTGACAGCAAATCAGATCTAAAGCTACGATGCGACTACTGTATAAAATTCCAGCTATTCAGGGGTGCCCAAGATGTTTTTAGTAGATTGATGGCTGTGTGTTGTATGTTATTACCCCACAACCCCTACAGATTACCCCAGCACTACAAGAGGCACATCTGTGGGCCCTCCTGTAGCTGTAAACATCGATTTTTCTGGATATCACCGATTTTTGAGCATTAGTTTTGCCTGAATTATAATGGATACAGTATGCCACTGACAGCCTTTCTGGTCAAGAAAGAGTTTTCGCTTTATAGGCCAGTGTTGATATTTCAACCCACAGTGAACCTCAGAGCAAGTGAAGCAAGTGTCTCGAACAGCATTACTCACTGAAAGAACTGTGCAGTTGCTATGTGTTGACATAAATCAGGGTTTTTGGAGGGGTGTAGGAGGTGGAGGGGGGGGGGGGGGGGGGGGGGTCCATTTTGGTTACACAGAGAAACCCTGGCCTTCATGGGTCCTGCAGCTTACCAAAACACTGCAGTATTTCAGATAGGAGTGAACAAAATTCCTCCAAACTTTGACACACTGTTTGCGACATCTTTATAAGTCGTTTGGCAATTTAAAGGGCTCACTGCGCGACGTCTTTAGAAGGTGTTCGGTGTTAAAGGGTTAAGTGAAGGTGTAAGACTTTTCACTTATTTTAAGCAATTTACATTATTCTGTCACTGTGATGGACCTTGTAACTACAGGCTTGCTCCACCCAATGCTGGAGCAGCCTTGAATGCACCCTCAACCATTCTTACTCCTATTTCCCCTCACTCCGTACTTGTGTTCGCATTACAGGTGCCCCAGTCTTGGTGCTTGGCATCTGAGTTTGTCACAACAGCCACTGGATCAGAGGGTGGGTGGTTACCATGACCAATGTGATTTTGTTATGTGTTTGGCAGAGTCCCACAGAAGATGAACATTTGTGTTACCTTCTTATTGCATTACTCAGTTTTCAAGCTTTGTGTAATTGAACTCCAGTCCCTGTGGTCACACAGTACACTACAGCCGTGTGAGCCTTCATGAATGAATGCTCAACTGCAGTGCTAAGGAATAGGGTAGTGCCTGATGTTTGTGACTGTCCTGTGATCACCCATTTTAATACCACTGTTTTGACTTGAAACTGCTTCAGACAAATTGGGATAAAGACCATACAGCTGGCAAGTCTGTTTCCCCCGCACTTCTCTTCCGCAGATCGTTTTAACCTTAGGCAAACCTCATCTTTCATTAAGTCAGGGTGTCTGTGCTTATTGTTGATGGAATAAGGTTGTTGTTCTATCATTTAATGTATTTTATGCTTGCAAATAAATTGTATATTTATTAAAAATAAACTGTCATGCTGCCTGGGTTTTTTGAGGTTATGTTACTTTTTTTTGGTTGGAATCTGAAGAATTCAAATTGAAAATGTATTCTGATGTATGTTACGGTTGTATCTCTCCTAATTAATCACGCACATCAAGACTCTACTGTACTTGACATAAACACAGTAAGAGGCTTCAATCCTTGAACTTCATTGGGGTTTAAAAAGTCCAGTCTTAATGATTATTTTTAGCCAGACATAAAATGGAATTTTTAATTAAACTGATCAGAGAGTAAAATGAGGTGCAAACTGAAAATCATGTTCTTGCCCAAGGAACAAGCCACATACAGTAAACCCTTGCTAATCCAGATGTTGGATAATCCTGATTGACCAATATGAAAAATTCCATTAACTGCTGAGTACATACTTTAAAGGACACATGGGATTTAGGAAGGCACACAAGTCACACTGTGCTGGTGACAGTACAGAGAGAGAAGGAACATACATTACATTGCTGTCTTGTTTGTTGTACAGTGTTGGTCTGAGTCAGACACACACTGATGCATATAACACTGCATTTGCGCATCTGACAGAGGAAGAAACTGCTGCAGATGCTTAATGACTTTTGCTATGGAAGAAGGATCAGATAATGAACTAGACCAACCACAAGAATCAGCAATTAAGAAGAAACTTTTTTAGCATCCCAAGAGATGGCACTGATGCAGTAATCAATTCTGTGACTCTTCTACAAATCAAGAATTGTGGGCAAATTATGAATACCTAAGAACTGTGCAGGAGATCTGAATTAGAGAACAGTATTACAGGCCTGTTCAGACAAAACTTGACACTTTCTTAAAATCTGCAGTATTACATTTAAAAAAAATACAACTGAGTCTTCCACTGATGAATAAATGCATGTGTGTTTTCTTTTAGTTTTTATATAAAGGCTGTCCAGTGAAATTTTTTTATTTGTTTGGTATTTTGTAAACTAATACATAGGTACTAATTTACAAGATGAGTACTACCAATATCATTAATGAATTAATAGGTGTTCAAAGTTTTCTTGTCTTTTAGGGCTATCTTTTGCTTCGCTAATTCAGATTTTCGAGGTTTTACTGCCCTTCAATACATATGTTTAAAATCATGATATTGGTTTTGCACTCAGTAATAACTATGCATATCTATATGTTTCTGTTTCCAGACACAAATACATGTGGATATGTCATTACGATTTCATAATTTGAGGTCTCCCACAGCATGTTCATTGTCAGAGAGTCAAACAAGATTGTTATATAAAAAAAATTCCATACAGTACAAAACTTATATACTTAGTCTTGTAGAAGATGATGATGGTGTCACATCTGCACCTTCCCTGCAACACAAGACAAACAATTTCCATTATAAACGTCTTGGTGTTCTAATTCCTGTTTGGAAAGAACCTGGTTTGAATTCTGGCCACCATCAACTGTGTTTCCACACTACATTACCGAGAGTGTCATTATTCCTTGTGTGTTGGAAACAGTGCATCATTCTACATACAAGGATGTATTTCATGACAAAGATGCTGTATTTACCTGCAAATGAGATGACCTCCCATCCACAGTCTTCAATTTTAAGGTAAAATATGTAGAATGTGATGAATTTTGTGCACATTTGTAAGGTGCTCACGATTTTGCAGATGGTGAAGTGGGGAAAATTTTTTATCATGTGTGTGGGTACAATGGTAGTTAAAAGAGTTCAGACTGTAGTCTGTTAAGTTGGTACCAATGTTCTGAAGAAATATACTGCACAACTTCTCAGTTTACAGCGAGAACGTTTTCACCAGCCATTTATCACTGCCCCTGCTGTGTGGTAGGCCTGAGTAGCAGCCAAATCTGTAATTTAGTTTCCAGTGGGCACTTAAGTTTGACACAGCATGCAGCTAGATACAAAAAGGTAAAGTTGCTCCTGTCCACACCATAAAGACATTGGGGGGGGAGAACAGCAGTATAGTGCCACTTATTTACCTCAACACTAGACAGAGGTAATCTTTTTCATGCTCTGGCTGCTTTACCCCTGTTCCCATTCAACAGGCCCTAAGCTAGGCCAAATATATGATGCAAGAAAAAATTTCTTGCCCCTCCCAGGAATCAAACTCTAGACTAAGCTTATAGCTGAATCCCTACGCCGAATGAGCTACCCTGGTTCCCGTTGGTTAAACGTACAATAAGGAATATTACTTTTCTATCAGTTTGACTTCTCTGTCAATATATTTGAATTAATTGTAATTGCTATTTGTGACTTGCAAAATAAACTAATCATAAAAATGTGATCTGAGGTGAATAATTGGACTGAAGTCATCTGGGTTAGTGGCATTTCAGAACATACTGCTTCCATATTTAAGAGTTTTTCCCTGATGATGGAGGCACATGTTGCTCCACGACACTGGTACCCGCATAACTACAAACTGTAGCAGACTCCAGATTTCTGCCCTGATGATGGAGGCACATGTTGCTCCATGACACTGGTACCTGCATGACTACAAACTGTGGCAGACTCAAACAGAAATCTTGATCGGCCACATGTATTTTTGTAAACTTGCCTTCATCACTGCCCTAATGACTATATTACAAACAACAATATGGTACTGTAAGGCTGATGTGTCATTCTGTAGCAATGAATTGGTATGGACTGTACTTTGCTAAAGATATACCATAGGGAAACAAGTTTGAAATAAATTAGTACAGCTTAAAACAGTTCACTGTTTAAAAATATGTATCATTTGAGTATAATGTAATAACAGTGCAACTGCAAGTTCTTAGGTTTTCACAGTCGTGTCCTCTGGGATGGGATGCTGTGTGGTGGAGTGAGTAGGAAAGGAATGTAGTGACTTCAAGTAGACTTCTTTGGCTACATTACCCTGATGATAAAGACACTATGGTTCTGTGGAATGCTGGCAGAGACTTATCCAACAACCTGATCACATCCCAGAAGACTATTTTCAATATGGCCACTGGCATTTGTCTGATATATTGTGGCTAGGCAAGTAAACTCCGATATGGCAATATTTATAAATTCACTTTATGTGATGCATAAAATTCATAGGAAGTACTAAATATGGTATGAGCATTCAAAGCTGAGTCCAGTAACATGGGACTACACAAGTTGAAATTATGCACAAATATATATCAACTTACTAACACAGCTCAACGTTTCAAAATCACAATTACCGAACCATAAGTTAAGCAGATCATCAGAATTGACCTTGTACAGTCCATGGTAATATCCGGTCACCCCCAAAAGCATCCAGTCACTGCTGACCTTGAAGTTTTAATCACCAAAATTCTGTATCATTACTTGTTTCCTTGAGGTATATCCTCAGCTGTTAATGAACAAAGAAGCTGGCACAATGCTGCAGTGAGACCCGCTTGACCAGATTAATTGCTAGCTGAGCTCCCTAGCACTGTGCACTGCTATAGTTGGCATGGTTGCTGCTAAGCTCACCTTGGTATGTCAAGGCAGCATTATACCCTTTCAAAAACATTTGCTCCACTGGGTGTACATTGGTGGGCAAATTTGAAATGGCGGTGCAATAGCAGTGTTTCGCCTTTTCTGTCTTCATTCCTAGGCCATAATCTAGCAAGTAATATGGTTACTAATCGTCTCACAAACACAGAAGAACACAAAACTATTTAAAGAACAGCTATGTACCACAAATTCTTAAACAAACTTCCTGTTATGGAAGTTATAAACCCATTGCTAGACAGAGGAGTGGCACAGGTAGTTTTCCATACTGTGACTGGGAAGGTTTACAAAAATTATATGTAAAAGACATGCATGAAATAAGTTCTATAAAGAACAACTGCACATGCACTCTGCAACAGAACGTTCTAATTTCCTCAGTTTGTGTTTCTTGATTTGATCTCTCTCTGCTGACTTGCTGTGCGTTTCATAGGAATGACTGTGAAGGGCCATGGACAGATTCAGGGAAGTGGTAAAAAGTCATGCATGAAATACGAGTTACAAAATTCTATATGGGTTGAACAAATAAAGGTAGAGATTCCTGTCATGTGGGGCATGACACTGTTGTTAGCATGTAGTTCCCGATGCGTACAAGGACTGCTTGACTCTGAAGAGGAACGCATCAAGATATTTTGAAATGTGAGGAACTACGTACCCAAAACCCAGTGTCATATCCCCAAAGTCTGGACTCGTCAGCAGTACCACTGTGTGAATGCCAAATCTCATATCAAAATGTAATGTGGCCAGTTATTGTACAACAAAGCTACATTGTCGTAATACAGAAATTTTTGTCAGTAATTACTGTTTGTAATGAAAACTGGTGCTATACAAGAAGGCAAGAACTCTCTCTCATTTAGAGAAAAACAGATGATTTCAGTAAGTCTGAATATGAAAATGCTGGATTGTCACCATTTTCAAGGAAAAATATGAAGCTTACACATACAAGATGGCATAAAATACTGGCCAGATATGATGTCTGTCTGTCAGTGACACACTGAGTGAGTGAAAGCTGGCATTATGAACAGCATTTCCTTTACTGCTGACCTGAGCATGACAGCTGTCAGTGGGATGTGATAAGCTGTCATATTCAGCGAAATTTTATACATTTATTCATTTTATACAGCAGATATCATCAGCTCACCCTCAAATGACTCACGTGTACGCAAAGAGTGGCCACAAAAAGCCAGCTGAAAAATTCTGGGACCTCTGTTCTGCACGAACACTGTACATGCAATTTTGAAATTGTTGGTCATCAAGTGTGATGTTCTCACTATGTTAGCGTAGGAATTATCAAAATGAATTAACCGTAAAGTAGGGTAAAACTAAACCACAACAAAATTAGTAAAGCACTGCTAGCAACTCAAATTTGTTAACACATACACTGAAAAACAACAGACAGGCAGGCAGGCAGGCATCAATCAGGTCAGATGTGGCCTACCCATCAAGATGGACCTCCCTGCCCCCACGATCGCCATCCTTCAGGTTTGGATACAATTTGGCAATGCTACCACCTCCTGCTGTAGCCTCTCCAGTAAGTCTGCCAGCAAACTCCTGCCTCATTTCACGGGATCGTTGTTCTGCACTGGTCCGACTGATCCAAATGTCCAAAACTGTTCTTGGTCCAGAATAGATGCTTCCACCAGCAATCTGTCCAGAACGGAGAAGAGAAGACCTGGATGGAACTGAAGGGGGCGTGGTCATGGATATGGGAGGGGGTGACATTGGAGAGTCTGTTGTTGCTCGAATGACGCTCACCCGGGATACATAGTCAGTCGATGGCTCACTGAATTTACCAAACCTTTAACAAGATAAAAGGAAATCAAGGATCTTCTAAAGTATGTTTTTATATAGACAAACTAGAGTACAGCCTCAAGAGTTTGTGTTTGCAATTTTGACCTCACATGTTCACCATTTTAAGACCATTATTCTGACCAATCAGGATAAGACCATGTGGCTGGCTAGTCAGCTCCCCCCACTGTCCTGCTACTGTGCAGATTAATTCTTAGCTCAGTGAAAACTCTGTCTTTCGTCAAGTGGGGTTCATTGCTTTAATGTTACACAACTTCAGTGTATATGGTTTTGTAAAATTATTATTATTATTATTATTATATTAAAATAAATTTTCATGATAGATATACTTTTGAAGTAATTTTATACTTTTATTCCTAGTATTTCATAACTTCTTGGAACCAAACATGCATTTTACATTTGCAACAGATTCACATCTTCATGATTGTGATGGGTTTATTGCTGCAAATTAATCAAGAACATTGAGCCTCTACTGTACTGTGGTCGTCATGTACTACTACAGCCTGTAAGATTGCTGCATACCATGCAACAGCCACAACAGTGTTATATTGCATCTGTTGGTTACATTACATTACCTGTTGGTCAATATAGCCTTTGTGATGTGACAATGTGCAGTTGGTACATTAGTAATGTCTGAGGTATTTGCTGCCTCCATCTTTTAAGGGCAAGACGTCCCTCAATAGAGACAGTGGGGTACTCAGAAACTTTGGTATGCATCTACTGAATCACAAAGTGCCACATCCCGTCTCACCTCAACCTGATGACTGCATTATAAACTGATTTCAGAGCACGATATCCCCATCTAAAACTGCTTCTTACTGATCACAGAGCTGTGAGCTTATATAAAATGATGCAGACTGCCAAGATGTAACAGTCAGAGGGAGGTTATCCCTGTTCATGCCATTAAGACACACAGCAGTACAGGTATAGCTACAACCATTCTTAACCTTAGCACTCAATGGAGGTATGTGGTCAGCTTCATGCCCTGACCACTTTACTCCTTGGGAAGGAACCCCTGGTACCCACTATTAAGGAGTCTGAGTGGGCTCCAGAGGCAGTCTTGTTGTGATGGAAACCAGAAAATCTCTTACTCCTGCCAGGAGTTGACCCCTGGACTGTTCAGCCCACACAGCACTGCACTGACTGTGCTATCCCAGCTCCCAAGAACATATGTGGTAAGGATAGAGGGAAGAGTGTTCAAGTATATCATTAATCCCCTGTGATGCAAATTCAGATCAGTTTTAGCAGGATGCAGTACAGTAATATGGAACAGCATACTGGTTCAGCTACAGATGGTTTACACATGATGATACAATGACACAGCAAGACAGAATATAATGCATATGACAGGCACAGCCTTACTGGTCCAACTCGCGCAGTGCCTGGTCTAGTTCCACTTTATCGTCCTTCTTCTCATCGTCAGTCTTGTTCCGACACTCCAGCAGACAATTCAGTACTCGATTGTGCTGATCGGTTCGGCAGTTAGCACGCAAGAATGTTTCAAGCTCAGTCCACATTATGCGATACTGCTCCTCCCTAGCAGGTAAATATACAAACTGTTGATCATCTGAATACATCATATATTAGGAGGTAACTTTCTATCTATCAACCATACCAAAGCTATATGACAATAAACAAATCCTGATGGCCAATGAACAATGCTAGGCATGTGGGTAACAAGAAAGCCAGTTGCTTTTACTATCAAACCATGCAAATCCACATAATTACACCTATTCTGTTTGTAAAGGGTCTCAGAATCATTTTATTACAAATTTATGAAGGATGTTCAATATATGACATTCCACAGGTCTTAGATATTAAATGGTAAGTCCCTTCAACATTAACTATAGCTCATTCATCCCACTGAAGTATCTATATTCTTAAATACAATCCCTGAGCACAATGATGCATTTGTACCACCTTGGTTCAAGTCTGAAGATTCCATCATGAAACAAACTGGGCTTTTGCATTCACAACTATTCACGAACAGACACTTCTGCTTCCTTAGGAGGGTGGTCTGAAAAATTCTTAGCCTAACAATGTAAAAACAAATGCATAATTTCAAAATTATTTTTATTTTTCAACATAATCTCCCTTAAGACTAATACATTTATTCCAGCGATGCTCCAGCGCCCTTATCCCGTCCCTGTAGTGGTTCTTCGAAGATCTGCAAAATACCCCTCTACAGCTGCAATCGCCTCTTGATTCGAAGAAAAACGCTGATCAGCAAGGAAGAGTTCCAAATCTGGTGAAGAGAGTGGATGTTCCAACAATTCATAGTGCATATCCCTTAATTTTCTCATTGCCAAAACACTTTTGTGGGCAGGTGCACTGTCCTGATGAAAGATGATTTTTTTTTTGTACACTGGGTCTTTTCTCACGAATTTTTTTGTCTAGTCTGGTTAAAAGATTGGAATAATATTCCCCACTTATTGTTTTACTCTTTTCAAGATAATCGTTTTACTCTTTTCAAGATAATCAATAAACAAATGCCTTCAGCATTCCAAAACACCAATGCCATGACCTTTCCTGCTGGTGGAACCGACCTTGCCTTCTTTGGTGCTGAACAACCAGCTTCTGTCCACTGTTTTGACTGCTGTTTGGATTCTGGTGTGTAATGGTGAATCCAAGTCTCATCCACAGTAATAAATCGATGCAAAAAATCAGTTTTATTTTTGTTAAAATGCCTCAAGCACTGTTCAGAGATTTTCATGCAAGTGCGTATTTGATCTGCTGTGAGCAAGTGCGGCACCCGTCTTGCACAAAGCTTTTTCATATCCAATTCTTCATGCAAAATATATCCTACACATTCTTTTGAAATGCCTATAGCCTCAGCAATTTCACGCACTTTCATCTGCCGGTCATCCAATACCATATTGTGCACTTGTTCAATGATTTCTGATGTTGTTGCACTTTTTGGACGTCCTTCACTTGGATCATCTTCAAGGCTGGTACGGCCATGTTTAAACTCAGCAGCCCATTTCTTAATTGTTGAAAATGAAGGAGAAGAGTCCCCATAACCTTTTATGAACTTCAAATGAATTTCATTTGGTGTTAAACCTTCTTTTACAAAGGATTTTATAACCGCATGATACTCAATTTTATCCATTTTAAGGGATACAGACAACACTCCTGCTTCAGACAGCTGTATAAATCAAACTACTTGATAGAATGACTTGCAATTTCACATGGATGTTTATGACAGATGTACCAACTTACAAAAAAAAAAATCTTGCTGACACTGTTGCCATCTATGGTTGAGGCCAAGAACTTTTCAGCCCACCCACATACTACAGTTAGACAAATTCATCACTGTGCTTGGGGATTATGTTGAAAATAATGATACTTCAATGCAATAAATGAGCTACATTTAATGTAATGTCTTCTCATTTCATTTTTGAGAGCTAGGTAACTTCATTAATTGAATATCCCTTGTAGAAACAAAGAAGACGCACCGTTTGGGTCCCTTGCCTCTTTGACCCATATTTGGCATCTGCAGGGGCTCATGTTTCGTTTCCAAGCTAATAAGACTGTATATGACTTGCTTACACTGGACCACCTCTTCATCAGTCATTTCCTCTTTCACTAGAAGTGCTGGTAGAGGATCAATGTACTGTGTAAAAGAGAAAAAAACACTTTCTTTATTGTGTCAGCTAACAATGCTGTCAATTGCTAGGAGTACATAACATAAGTGGCAGAAATATGACACAGCATTGATGGAAATGACACTGACAGAACAAAACCTTTCCCAGTGCCACACTGTCCACCACAAAACTGACATGAATGAAAAAAACACTACTGCAGGTATCATATTATTCTTCACTTAATAAGAAAGTGCTCACCTCATTTTAGACATCCTCAAAAAGGAACAATTCAACATCATTAGTATCAAAGAGACACAATATGACCATTCTGTTTGTGCGTGCATGCACACACACACACGCACACGCACACACACACACACACAAAACAAGAGACAAGATGGCGGACGAAGAGAGCCAGCGTGCGGAACGAGCGTTCAAAATGCTAGTGAATATCACTGAAAAAAGTGGAAATTTAAGAAAGGACCTGAGGAACGATATTTTAGAATCAGTAAGTATTCTAAGGAAAGTACTATCTAATCTGAAATCACAACTAGACATTAGAAGTGATGAAAACAAGGAACTACTGGTAGAGGTTAAGAAAACACGAGAGGCAATGGTAGAAAGGCGAGAGAGACAAAATGAGAGACAGGTGGCGCCATCTCTGGACAACTTGCAGCAAACAGCAAGCAGGCGTGTACGCCAACCTTCTCCACCTACCGGGAGGAACAGACAACTCTTCTCAGAAGTGCTGAAAGGCGGGGGAGACAAACGATACAAAATATCGCTGAAAGCAAAGGACAACGAAAAATCTCCAGAGCAGATCAAACTTCAATTGAAGAAGGAAATAAATCCAACAGATATTAAAGTCGGAATTAAGACCTTCAAAACACTTCGTGATGGAAGAATAATAATAGAAACAGGAAGTGAAGAAGAACTAAATTCACTCAGCTCGGCGATCAGCACTAAGTGTGGAGAACAGTTGGAAATTAGAAAACATCAACTAAGGAAACCAAGAATAATAATTTACAACGCTCCAGAAGAAATTACAATAGAAAATGTAACTGATATCATCAAAGCTCAAAATCCTGATATTACCCAAAATGGAGAAGACATGGTGGCAAAATTCAAGTACAAAACCAAGAAAGGGAGTTACAACATTGTAATTGAGGTGGGACCACAGACCCGAAAACAAATTCTCCAAACCAAATTGAAACTCGGATGGGAAATATGCAGTGCAAAAGATTATTTGGCTCCAATTAGATGCTACAGATGCAGTTGGTTTAACCACAAACACAACGAATGTAAAGGAGAGGTCACCTGCCCCCACTGTGCGGGAAAGCATACAATGCAAGAATGCACAGCCTCTACAAGTGAACACAAGTGTATTAACTGCACCACATACAATAGTTACACCAAAAACGAAAAGATAAGGGAAAATCACTCGGCATTAAGCAAAGAATGTCCCAGCCTTCAAGCAGTGCTAACAAAGTACAGGAACAATACTGAATACTAGTATGGACAAACCCCAATATCAAAAGAAAAACATGGTAATACACCCCAACCTTCTAAATCAGACCCGATGCCTCCAGATAAACCTACAGCATTCCAGATCCGCAACCTTCAACCTAATGAAAGTAATCGAAAGAGAGGAACCAGACATAATATTAGTACAAGAACCGTACGAATATCAAAACAAACCAGCTGGGATTGACAAGAAATACAGAACCTTCACCGCCGGACAGGGGAAGCACAGAGCAGCAATTGTTATACCAAATAATAAACTAGACGCAATACTTATTACACAGATCTCAGATGAAGACACAGTAGTTATAGAAATAATTCATGACAACTCGAAATTTCTAGCAGCGAGTATGTACTTTGACCTTATTGACCAGATAGAAAACAACTTTACCAAAATAGACGCAATACTGCAATTTGCCAAAGGGGAAGGAACTCTAATAGCCATAGACAGCTATTCACGTTCAACGACCTGGTACGACACACTAACAAATATAAGAGGCAAAAAATGGAAGACTACCTAGCAAGCAAACAACTGTACATAATAAATGAAGAGAGCGAAAGTACCACCTACCACAGCAGAAGAGGGAAAAGTAACATTGACCTGACCATTACAAATAACAGACTATTAAGGGATGTGAATGGGTGGGAAATCAGCTCAGAAGTTAGCTGCTCTGACCATAACTTCTTAAAATATAACATCGGCATAGTAAACTGCTCCCAAGGCAGCAATGAAGACGGAAACTATCTGGGAATAAGATATATAGAAAAAGATAATAAATATGACGAATTTGATCGGAATTTGGTTCAAGAAGCATGCAAGACTTTTAATAATGTAAAATGGGATGGAAGCACAGAGGAATTGGACATGCAATTATCTAAAACAGCGACAATAGTAAAAGACTTGGAGAAGTTTGTGGATTCTTTAACAGAGACACTCCAATTAACATGCAGGAGAACATTCAAAACAGTAAGCACAAGCAAAAAGATAAATAAGATGAAATCAGTCCCATGGTGGACTGCCAATCTTACAATTATGAGGAAAAAATAAACGCATTAAGAAGACAATACCAGAGAACTAGAAACGATGAGGAATTGAGGGAAAGAAGAAAAAGAAAATATTTTGAGAAGAAAAAGTATCAAAATGAAATTAAACAAGAGAAATTTAACTCGTGGAAGGAGTATTGCATTGTTACGTCCTCTGTGAATCCGTGGTCTCAAGTTTACAAATGAGCAGCAGGAAAAGTCAGAAACAATACCATCATGACTACACTTAGAAAGCCGGATGGCTCTGAATCAACAAATATACAG
>Ga0268261_10000462_pt1 | contig 25352 bp, 19 predicted proteins | sample TergutNc150P1_FD_190353 | JGI IMG/M metagenome (GOLD analysis project Ga0268261, IMG submission 190353) | Nasutitermes corniger P1 segment gut microbial community from laboratory colony in Florida, USA - Nc150 P1 (SPAdes) (version 2) | ecosystem: Host-associated > Arthropoda: Insects >...
CCCACTCATTGGCCAACTGGATAGTCGGTCAGTCCGTCAATGCCCTGTAAACTGTCAAACGGTCAGCCCATTCATCTGGCCTTCAGTCCGCCTCCATCAACAAACCGATCAGACTATCTGTGTCCCTGAGTCTTTCGTCCATCAGTCAACCATCAGTTCATCCATCTGTCTGTAAATCCTCCGTCTATCGGTCAATGGACCAGCTGATCCTGCCGTCAAGCCCAAGGCTTTCAATCGATCCCACTTGTACACATTCCATCGGTCCATGTGTAACACAAGCAACGGTAAAGTCAAAACCCAACAATAACCTAAACCTCGTAGAAAAAATGTACTTAATACAAAGCATTATTGTTTTTGTACTCAGCGTTTTAATTATAAGGGGTTTTTTGTTATGATTTGTATGCACTCTGGAGCTCAGAAATGCATTACTTTAAAAGTTTCTATATAGGAACTGATATTTCTTCTGAAAAAAATATTACTTTCCTCTTCTTGAAGTAAAAACTATAAAACATTTTATCAGAATTTGATAGGTATATTTTTAGGCGTTTCCTTCTCAACTACACTGTACGTACTGTATATTGTTTTCCATTTTCTGAAGCACAATAAACACAATCATTCGCCCATCAGTATCTAAACTGCAATTACATTGCTACTAATTTCTTTCTCTTCGAAGTTATCGTTTGACATTTCTTGGAAGCTTGGAGCGAAATTTATGCCTTGTCCTCGCGAGGTCACATCAGAAACCCAACAGTTTCAAAGTCGATTAGAGAGTACCCTGCCCATGGCAAAAAGTATTTCGGGCTTTCTAGAAAGAGAAAAAAAATACACTTACGACGTCACATTCTAAACCCGGAATTGTTTGCTTAAATTCTGAGAACAGCTTCTTAGTTCCGTCTATCTACACGTATGATTTATACTAAACCGATTTCGTTTTAAATTAGTGTAACAGACATAATATTAATTGTCTTCAGCCTGTCTTATTTTAATCGAATCTTAATGGATCCTAAATATATAGTATATTGCAGTGAGCTTGGTTACTATTTTGAAAATACCCTAACCTCTTTGATTTCTTTACCACAACATTCACAACGTCTCCAAAAAGGAATGCGTTTAATTTTTCAGATGGAAAGTGGGATGACGGGAGTAAGAATCCTCTTCCGGTAGGTCCCTTCGAAAAAGCTACTGCCTATTCAGTTTCTTATGAAGTTTGAGTGTATGGAAAATAGAGCAGCTAAGAAAGCAGGCTTTCGACAAGTTTTGCGCCGAAACTTTCATCTGGAGCTGGAAAACAGTACAAAAACCTTCGCTCCCTGATAGCTAGAACAGCAGAGTGGTCATATATTTCAACGTGTTTGAGGAAAATATGTAATTCCAAGAAGCCGAACAGTTGGCAACACTTGTGATTTCGGTTGTGTATCACATGACCTAGCCGGAAATTGGTAGACAAGCAGTCACATATGGCATATCACACTCCCCACACGGTCGCAGTTACTCTTATTAATTTTCATCCAAGCTTTAGAAGGAAAGAAACTGTTTATACACCTATCAAACTATCACTAACATCATCCAATGACAGAGAATAGCACTTTCAAAAGGACTAACCCTAAGAATCCTTCTTTGCTTTTTTCCGCCTAAAAACACAAGCAGAAATCTTTTTCGAATAGTTGTGTATAAAGAAGACCTAAGACGAAGAATAATGACCAAAATATTAGTCACTCTTATACCCATCATTTTACTTTACCTTAATTCCTTTTAACGTATAAAATAATTTTTCCTAAATTATTTGCTAAAATTTAGGAAAATGTTGGAATTTTGAAAGGAAAAAAACTGTTTTAATCACAGACTATTTCTCGCTTACCAACAAGAGTAACTTATTTGTTAAAGGGAATGAAACCTAAGGTCCTCTGTTATATTGTTTACACACATCGTGTATCACAAAGTTTCAAAGTGTCAATGTTTTGTTCACGATCGTAGAAAATTCCATAATTTTAGCTCCAGTCCTTATTTTACAGGTCCCGGAATACATCTTAGCTTGTTCGTGCCAGGCATTAATTCATACGACAAAGAAATTACAAGGTTCAAAATCAATTTTATTGAGGCGTCGGAATGTGACCAATTCAGTACCCAGGTAAGGAAGACAAACGTTCCAACCATAAATGAATGGACACTATTATTGTTTGGGTGACTGTTGCTTTGTCCGGTTGGTAGGTGACATGGAAGAAAACATGCACTCAGTTAAGATAAACTAAAGTACAATATTTAATCTAACTGCACAGTAATTATAGCACACACACAAACATACACACACATACACACACACACGTAATAACTCAATTTATTCAAGATGTCTTCTTTTCTCGCAATCACAGGACCTGTGTTTCTGGAGATCCGTAAGATATCAGGTGTACGAGAACCAACCCGCCACTGTGCTGGGTCGTCTGGGACCTGTGTTCATGCCTAAGATGTGCCCAAACTACTCTCTCTCCTACAACCTTACTAACGGTAAGTATAATTCACCCTGTAATACACTGTCTAAATGACGCCACAGAGCAAATTAATTACTGACAATATAACAGATACGCAGCTTCAAGTACATGACTGTATTTAAAAAGCCCATCACTTAGTTAAGGTAAATGGTCAGCTTCACGATCGGTCGCATCATCCTTCACTGAAGAGTCCTTGCAACACATTAGATAGGAAGTAGGTAACTCTGTAGCCTGTTCGGTAGAGGTTGTGGAAAAAAATCCCCATCCTTACCGGGAATTGAAATCCTGTCGTTCAGGTCATGTAAACAAGCGGCCCTTGCTCCGACAGTACAGCACAATATTCAACTTGGATACGAGTAAACAACCCTTGGTTGTGATACTGTTTCCCTCTCACAGCTTATAAACCGTCAGTAGGAAGACAAAGGCTTAGCGGTTTCACCTTAACTTAATGCTGTCTGAATATTCAATGAGTCCACATTCAATTTTACGTACAGACTCCGTCATAACTTGTCTCTGAGTTTATGCTATTTTAAATTACACTCCTATGACGCATGTTATACGAGTACTTCACTTCAAACAATAAATTTGTCTCAGATACAGAATATTATTGTATCTTCATGTTGTATCATTGAATGACGTTGTCAATTTCACATATTTTTTAGTTTATTTATGACTTGTCCTACCCCAGCATTATTTGTCTTTACTTAGAAACGTATAACGTTGAATGACAGGAATACTTACTTATTCCATGGAGCAGAAACCTTCTTCAGAACCTAAACGTTTCTGAGCCAGTCAAGAAATTCCCCGCATTTTATTAAACCCGAAGGTTCATTACCGCATTTACAAGTGCCCGCCACCTGTCCCTATCCTGAGCCAGCTCCATCCAGTCCAAACCCTCACATTCCACTTCCTAAAGATCTTAATATTATCCCCCATCTACGCCTGGGTCTCACAAGTGGTCTCTTTCCCTCAGGTTTTCCCACCAAAACACTGTATACGCCTTTCCTCACCCCCATACGCTCTACATGCTCCGCCCATCTCATTCTTCTCTATTTTATCACTCGAACAATATTGGGTGAAGAGTAGAGATCATTAAACTCATTATGTAGTTTCCTCCAGTTCCCTGTTACCTCGTCCCTCCTAGGCCAGTAGATAGGCAGCCACTTTATGACCCGGAAGTGACGTCACACTTAAACAAATATGGCGGCGGGGTCAATGACCTCGTCCCATTCCCTAATTAATGTCCAAATTGTTCGAATTAATACGCAGATTGTTTTGATATGTAAATTGGTTGCGGCCAGACAGCATGGCGTCTTTTGCGCCAGACTGCGTGGCGCCTCTTTTAATAACCCCGCCATTTTACAATATGGCGGACACGCACTATTTTTAAAATTTTACCTTATGGCGACCAGCGCGCAGTTGTTAAATTGTTGCTAACCTAAAGTAAAGTTTGCTATTTGAAATTAAACCGCCATTTTTAAATTAATGCTAACCTAACGTAAACATTTGCTATTTTAAATTATGTCGCTAACTTAACTAAACACTGCGATATTATAATATGGCTACTAGCGCTAATTTTTTAAACTTTTGCATGTTTAATACTGTATTAATGTATATTTGTGAGGCGTAAAAGGGGTGGCTGAACGACAAGATTTTAGGCTCATAATTGAAAGATTGTAGGTTCGAATCCTGTCACTTTAGCCATCTCTTTTTTAAGGTAATAGAAGGTATTGTAATTAGGATAATAAATACAGATATATACGTTATATTATTGAAAATACAGCTTGTTTATTTTACTTACATTTACATATTTATTAAGTAGCAAGTGTGGTTTGCCAGCAAGTATGTATTTGCGCATAAAGATTATTAAAATACGCGACGATATTTAAATAAAAAGAAGCAATTCTAAACAGACGATAAACTAATTTTAACACTGCGATATGTATAAATACACATAGCAGGCTTAGTTTAGCACTTAAAGAAATATAAAGCCGCGGAAATATGCGTGTAAGAATACGCGATTAAAAACAGACAATAAACGATGTTTAAATGTTGTACGGCTTGAAAGAAAATACTACGTGATATGCATTTGTATACAAAAAACATTGAAACGAATAGTTTGTGTTTACAAGCGTAAGACGAAAAGACAAAAATTGGCGAGTTAAACCCTGTAGGGGCGAAAGGGAGAGTTAAACAGGTCGGCGGTAGCTACCCGGTGCCACATTGCCAGGTAGCAGAGGGTGACTGTGTGCGCGCTCAGCGGAAACCCCGCCCCAAGCAACCTGCCCGATCTTCAGACACAGCTTTGCAGATACTGTTTTCATGTATTAAAAGCAACTTACTTTTGACATGTATATGTCTAATGGCTGGGGTACCCACTGCAATCACGTGACCTGGTAAGTTAAGACGCGTGACGTCACACCGTATCCGGTACTGATATGTGTATCGTATATCACGTGACATGGTAGAAAGCTTCTGGAAACGTTAACCTTGGCACGCGGTACGCATACACTTGTGTGGGCGCGGAATGCGGAAGGGGCAAGACAGAACAAAAAATATATATACATGGAAACGACGTAATTCCTTTAAGGGAAGTATGATACATGATTTTTTGTTAGACTTTTAAAAACCTTAGCGCGTAGAAAACGAAAAGACGAAAATGTGCAGATGGGGACGTTATGTAAACACTGCGTGCCGAAACACATGTAAGAATTTGCAGACAACCTTTCGATTAGAAGCTACCGGACATTTTTACAGACTACACTTGAGATTTTAACGTTGTTTAAAAGGAAGATGTACGTATTGGAGACACGTTACCCAGACTATGTGGCACCACTTGGCCAGAGACCGACAGTTTACCTTGCTTTACAGTTAGCACAGTTTAAAAACCACTTAAAATGCACTCAGCACATTCTACACTCCCTGTAAACACTTAAAATGTTTGAGTAGGTTTCAGAGCTTCAGCATTATCCAAAATGAATTGTAAACCTTTTATGTGGATTACGTAAATGCATACAGGTTTCCATCTTGCATGTTCTTTCCAGGGGGAGTCCGTTTCCTCTCAGCCTTTTAAGGTGACTCCACAGTAAAACACGTAGTGTAATCATGTTTACCTGTAACAAAACCATTGCGCATTAGACAGTTTTGCGGAAAATGTTTTTGTTTTTGTAATAAACAAATTATGCAGAACTTTGCCTGTATAGAAGAACCCAGAGTTGCTTAAATTTTCAGCTGTTTGTTGAAAATCGGTAGTCCAGGTAGCAAAAGACTACATTCGGGTGCCGTTTGTAGAAAAGTGCGGATACATAGGTCCATGCCATTGAGCAGTATTGTGCTGTTGCAATTCTTGTCCTGGCATTTTAAAACTTGTAGCTGTAAAAACACAATCGAAATTAATTTACCGCTATAAATCACATGCACATAAAAGAAGAAATATAATTAATTGTACTTACAGCGTTCAGGGCAAGAATTTGGCATAAACTGCATGACAGAAGCACATTTGAGACACGTGTTTGCGAGCACGCTGCCTACTGGTAAATTTTTAGCTGCTCGTGGGTTTATGTATACTAAAGGTTTCCCCTACCAAAGACGTGACGTGTTTGAAGTTGCTGGCGCTGGTTGTATGCGAAATAGATAACAATCAGAAAGCATGTCTGAAAAATCCATTAAGGGGATGCATCGAGCTAACAATCGTGTGGCATGTCAGAAAAAATCCATTAAGGAGATGCATCAAGATAACAATCAGGTAACATGTTTCAAAATCCATTAAGAAGACAGAAAGTACATTGAAAAAGACGCGACACGTCTGGAGGTAGTACTATAAATTGGGGGATTTTAACTGTACTGGGTTATTCTACATCGTACATTTGTTACGTTTAGAGCTTTTTTAATTTTACCTGCCAGCGCTACGCAAGTATAGACTTGTACCAGCAGAAACTGCACCAGCATTATTTACAACTGTCGCAACCTGCACCCTGCAAACAATTGCAACGCCTTTCCAAGTAAGTGGTCCTGTGACAGTCAAAACATAAAATGACGAAGAAGGTGTTTCTGATTAGGGAGAGGGTTATTCCTACCAGTGTAAACAGAGAGCAGGCAGAGACGGAGATGTCAACTTTTTCCTCTATTAGAAACAGTATGGTGTCGGGGACAGCAGAACAGCTACCCTTTTTTTATTTTGGACGAGACTTCTAAACCTTTTCCAAAATTTAACGCGACTGGGCGTGGTGTGCTTATTAACTTTAAATCTCCTGTTGAAGAGCAAGAGCCTACGGCATATCTTAAAGAATGCATTACAGCACTAACAAATTACCTAGTTGACGAAGTGCCTGGTAGAGATTTGGTAGGACTGAGAATACTCAACACTGAGAATGTGCAGGATAAAGTGGTTGACATTAGTTTGCGACGCCGTTACCAGTTTAAACGTGATATGGTTTGGGATGTTTTGGGGGTGGTGATTCATAGCAACGCTTGTTTGGTCTGACTGACCGTCTCGAAGTTCATTTGAACCATGTTAGGATGCCAGCTGGTAACGGCCGAGATAAGACAAAAGGGCGCTCTTTGGATGTAATGAGTTTAACTAAAAAGAGTATTGTTGTGAAAACCGCTTTCTTGTGTTTGGCTCGTGCGCTTATTATTGCTATGGCCCGAGTAAACGGTGACCCAAAGTACGCATTATACAGACATTACAAGGGTTTTAAAAAACGGTTGAGTATATTTAAATGCTTCCTGCGTGGATTTATCCAATGGTGAGGGTATTAAGAAACAGATTCAAGAATACCTTTTAGACTACAGAATTATTGTTTGTGGCGGACGGAGCCCTTATAGGCTTATTTTAGTGGAAATTCACTTTCGGCCAACAAATTGTACCTACTATACGATCAGGACACTGGACACTATAACGTAATCACAAACATCAAAGCGGCTATGGCCAAAAAGTATGTATGTGATACGTGTGACACGTTATACGACAATACATACAAGAGTGACAAAGCTTGCTCCCTCTGTATTGCTACACCTCCCTGTACCAAAGATCATACTACGTATTGTGGTACATGCAACGGGAAGTTTCTCAGGGAGAAATGTTTTCAGAACCATTTAACCCTGAAAGTGAGAGAAAGCAGGTGGAGGCAAGTATGCCGAAACTGTAGTTTTACAGTAACTTCAGAATCAAAACATGAATGTTTTAAAAAATTTTGTAATTATTGGAATAAAAAGCAACCATCAGGCCATTTTTGCTGCCTGGCTCCACTGAAACCTAGCAAGCTCACAGACAAGTTTATGTACGTTTTCTTTGAAGCGGAGTGGACACAAGATCTTGAAAAGTGTGATCGTTCTTTTGAGCACGTACCAAACCTCATGCGTTCAGCAAATGTATCCAAAGTGTGAAGCTGTGGATAATTTGAGTGTTGATTGTGAACAGTGAGGTAAGCGTACCCACATGTTCTGGGAGGATCCCATAGGCTGTCCAGACCATTCGTGGGTAAGATATATGTTATTTCTCATACCTCTCGAGGAGACGACGCACAGTTTCTACTTCGAATGTTTCTGGAACTGAGACGGGTGACGCAATTGATAATGGATGGTACCAAAATTCTTAGCATATGTGTTGAAAATTTGCACTTTTTGGATTCACTCACTTACCAATGAGTCTAAAGAGCATGCACAAATCATTTGATCTCACATGCAAGAAGGGGTATTACCCCCACCTTTTTAACACGGCAGACAATTTGGAATATGTAGGCCCTTATCCCGAACCCAAGTACTATGGTGCAGACTTTATGTCAGGTGATGAGCGAGCCCAATTTCTGGAATGGTACCAGGAGCAAAAAGACAAAACTTTCCGCAATAAGGAAGAGCTTTAGGCCTACTGCATGGATGATGTTAATGTACTGAGGCAGGCATTCTGCGCTTTTCGACATTTGTTTATAAAATTGGTCAAGATAGACCCTTTCGGCAGGCCATTACTATATCATCCATTTGAAATAAGGTTTTCCGGACAAAGATTTTGAAACCCGATACTGTAAGTATTATCCCGCGAGGGGGTTACCGTACGGGAGACCGCCAGCTGTTGAGGCTCTTCAATGGCTGGCGTACATTGGTCAGACGAGGAACAATGTTACTCATGCCGGTAATGGAAATAAATATTAAAAATAAATTATTAGCCCCATTACATTCAAGAGTTGCGAGAAATTGTTCCTCCACCTAGCCACAATACTGAAGGAGTCTGCAACTAAATCACCCTTCTCATTCTTTGCTACACAATTTCCAGGCGGGTAACCTTCTTAAAATCATTGATACCCCTGTACAAGTGCCTAATATTTTTATCTTAGAGTTTGTTTTAATTTCCTCAGATTTTGCTTTCAGACATTGCTTTCTTTTGTTCCTGAAATGTCTGCTAGCTTCACGTCTTACACTGTTCAGATTATCAACAATTGCTTTGATTTGGATCCTGTACCCACTGCATTTTAGCCTGCTTTCTTTGATCTAAAAACCTTAACGTTCTTCATCAAAGAAAGTTTGTTTATTTAATTCGTGCAAGCCTAAGCTCTTTTAGCTGATGTTATTATATTTTCTTTGATGTTTTCCCAAGCCATATTTATGTCGTCGTTGTCATCACTTAAGGTCCCCAAAGCTGAAAACTTGTTCGTAATCTCAATCTGATAAAATTTCCCAACTTCCAGCCCATTAACTTCTTGAGATTAAAACTTTTCCCATCAAATTTTTGTGTTGCTTGTTTATTTTTTCCAATCCTTCCCTAACTTTTACAACCACCAGACAGTTATCGGTGTCACAGTCAGAACTCCGGAAACTTCTTAAATCTAGTATATTTGAATATTATCTCCTCTCTATTAATATGCGATCAATATGGTTGTGCGTCTTCCCATCACGAGAATTCCAGGTGTACTCATGAATGTTTCGGTGTGGGAATATAGTGCTCTAAACTACTAGACATATTGATGTGGCAAATTTAACTATTCTAAATCCATTATCATTACTATTCTGAGGTAGACTCTCATTTCCAATTGTCGGTTTGAAAATATTCTCTGTCCCAACTTTTGCATTAAAATCTCCTAATATAATTTTCATATGGTATTTAGGAAAATCATCAAAAACCTGTTCTAAATCCTAATACGTAAAACCAGTCTTTTGAATAATCACTTTTCTCCTCATTTGGTGCATGCACATTCAGAACAATAATATCACACAAGCGATCTCTCAGAACTATATATGATACCCTATCGCTTTAAAAAAACTCTACTCTCTTAAGTGCTTATATTAATTTGTAGTGTACAAAAAATCCTGTTCTCAATTGATGGTTTTCGTTTCCTCTTCCATAAACAAATTATAATCCCCTGCCCTTACCGTGCCCCCTTGACCCACCTAACCTCCTGCATACCCACTAAATCTAATTTATATCTTCCTAATTCTCTGGCTGCAGCTGTAAGGTAACCTGCACTATAAAGGCCCCTAAAATTCCAAGAACCAAATCTCATGTCCCTTTTCCGTTTCTTATGTCGTACCGGAGTATCAGTCCAGGTCCGGGGCTTTTTTTGCAAATTATACGTAACACGACACGTTTTTATTGTGAGGAGTTGTTAGAAACTCGCCCAAACCCCAAGCTGGAGGACCACTTTTCGATGGCTGTCTGCGACTGCTTATTCAATATATTTGCAACTACCCTCCAAATTGGAAGCCGTTCCTCTATCCTCAACGTGAGGACGCGCCATGCCGTGGTGACATGGACCCATTCGTCACGGGAATGATAGGAATACTGATGAATAAGGACTGTAACTGACGTGGAATAAGCAGAAGTGGTCCGCTTCAAGTTACGATCAAGAAATCTATCGAAAGGGCTAAAGACCACTAAACATATGTGAGGAAAGTCAGAGACTGTGTCAAGATTTAAATAAAAGAGCGCATAAATTTAAAACAGGACTGCTGAGCATTAGACTGCTAGGCTCGATAATGTCATTAATAAATAGATACTTCACACGACTTAAAGAAAAATTATATGAAGGAATTCTTCAGAAACTAGTGTAGACTCCTTGTGGGCCGGGATAGCTCAGTCGGTATAGCTACTGGCTACGGGCTGGACGGTTCGGGAATTGAATTCTGGTGGGGACGAGGCTTCCCGCACCCATCCACACCGCCCCCGGGGCCAACCTAACCTACTATACAATGAGTACCGGGCCTTACAGGGGTAGAGAGGCCGGGGAGTGGCAATGATAACCCACACCCATCTAGCGTTGGGTTAAGGAAAGAGTATAGCTATACCTCTACTCACCCTCTGGGCATTCATGACTTCTAGGGTCAACTTTATTTTACCTTTACCATACACTCTTTTAGAAAGGCTAGTTATTCCAGAGAGAGGTAAGACTGCACGACTGTGTAAGTGGAATTCACTTCAGGAAGCACTATTCCTGATCTCTTGATGACTCGCTACAGCAAGCACTCTTTCCGACTTATTTCTTTTTCGGTATGTAGCAGTATGTCTTCACTGAGAAAACAATAACAAAATAATGTAAAGCACTGAATGGGTCTCCACATTTGGGCTGTTTTTAATATTGACCGGTGCTTTTATGTGCTTTTATCCCTGAAAATTGTTTGCTCTAATTAGCTAGACATTATACGGCATGTTGTATTACTGGCAAGAACACTTCTCCAGATCATTCGACCCGGTTCTGGAGCCCTTAAAACCTCGCAGTCAAATTACAATGTGGCTTCTTTTCCAGGGGTAAGGAAGTCGGAAGGCGTAGCTAAACATATACCTCCAGATGTTGCCGAGTTCCGGAATAAGTACACTAACACGTCTGCTTCTTGTATGCCTTCACATTACGCACAGGAATTAATTTACAGTCCCACCTTTACCTACAGAAAGCCTAACGACTTACCTACTCATTACAAGTCGAGCATCCTCCAATGAACTAGGTCCCCTTGTACACCATCTACTGGATGTTTAATTTTTATCTGTTAGATAATCTTTTAGTCGTCTTCCCTTTTCAAACGTCCTTGTAATTTCTTCGTTCAAGACTCCTCTGACATTTATCTTACGAGTGGCAATTTCGATATTCATTCTCCTGATCACTTATTTCATAACCTAGTCCTTCAAGCTTTCAGTAACACATTAAAATAAAACAAGACGCCTTTTATGCATCTGTCTCAATCCAAAATTACGATTTTACTTTCGGCGATACGTAACATAAAATGTTCAATACAGCCACTAAATAAACTGTTAATCAAGGTCAACACAGTTAATTATATGTACATTCTTGTACCACCGCATCTATTGAACAGGTACGGGTTACGTCAGTATCGCCAGCGATGGCGTCTCACTCCAAAGCCGAGAAAGTCTGGACAGAGATACTGGACCTGATGGCAGTGGAACGTTAGGACCTGGGCAAGAGTTGCGAGTCCACGTGACCTGTACTGTTGACAGAGGGTCCTCAATCCAAGAGGTGGCGACGACCGTCTTGTTAACAGTTCTGGACGAGGACGACAACGCCCCTACAGTTCAGACAAAAAAATATTTCTGGAATTGGTCCGAGTTAAAGGAGGTAAGTTGTGATTTCCTTGTTGAATTTCTTATCTTTTGGTTCGGTATAAACCGAAAATATCATGTAGCAATGAGTAACGAGGGTGGAATGTTGAAGGGACTAGCTATAGCCTCCTACTTTTTACACAGATTATCCAATATTAAGCTTTATTTACGAAGAAAAAAGATGGCCTTATGTGCAAATCCTATCCGTCCGTCCGCCACCCTTGTTAATTACTGTCAGTAACTAAAAGATTTGAGCTGACTGTCACACAATTAAGTATACAAATCCTTTACACATAACTGTCCAGCAAGAGTGAATTTGTGAAAAGCGGCATACTGAAAATCGTACTTCGCTTAAAAACGTAAAATATTCTACCCTTAATTTCCACGTTTTCCAAACTATTAGGATAAAATTCGAAACAAAATATTTCACCGTAATAACGTTGAATATTTAAAAGTTTTATGACAATAGGTACAGTAAGAAGCATGCTTTACTTAGAAACAACACTGTAGTTTCAGACTAGTTTCTATATTTTAGTCCGATGTAGACAGAATTTGGTAGAAAAACGACTATAAACGTTTTCTCTCTGCTAAGGATTTTCATGAAAATTGGAGCTAAGGAAGCCATCTTTTATTTAGAATCGTAAATAAATATGTAAACTAAATTGCCATAATTTAGGCTGTACTTTACTTTTGGGTGTTAATGAAATTACATTTTTATGTTTACATTAACCGCGTGCATTTCGGGAGTAAATAACGGTTTTATAAAATCTGTGTCCTACCTCACGGACTGCACCATAGTGCAATCTATCTAGCGTGCGACGGCCCCTGTGTCAAAAATGACGGCTCAAGCTTCCAAATTTACAGCAATAAGAGTTACGTTTGATAAAGCTTAAAGGATGAATAAATAAATGAATGAATGCGTTTGTGTTGTAGTTTATTTCATTACACATTTCAGTATTTCTCAAGAAAATGCACATTCTCACGCAGGTAAGTATTCTTGGATAGGACGACTTTCGGTTTTATAGATAAGCAACGAATTTTCGAAGAAATCTATCTCTATATTCAGGAGTAGACAAGTCAAGACAGATAGGGTAGATTCTCGTAATCGTTAGTATTCATGAAATTCCGTATCGTCCATCTCAAAAGAAAGTAATATTGAGATATACAATAATTTAGCAGTTTCTTAGCCATCAAAATCGTCTGCAGCACTCCTGCGCCAAAAGTGAATATAATCCAAAATTTATTACATTAGGTTAGTGTAAACTGAAAAACCTGAAACCAGACAATTCGATATCGATTCCTCTTTTTGTGCAAGGCATTTTATTTTTCTTTTAGAAATTTTCCTGCGTGTTGTTTTAAGTAAGTGTTTACACTACGTTAGATGCATAATACCTCATCCAATGTTTCTTTTAGCTTGCCGATTTGCATTGAGGCTACCAAAAAACAAATTCCGGTCACACAATAATGACTGTTCTTCCAAAACTTGTAACATAAAAGTGGTATGCCTGAACATCTGTCCGCTTGTTTTCCGCAGTTCAGAGGGCTAAGTAAATTAATAACTCACAATTTACAACTGACAGTTTGGCGCTGCTTTTACTCTGCCTCTCAGCAAACAAGATCGGCGCTCGTCCGACATACCGGACAAGACAAACGCCCATGACGTCACTACCAAGACTAAGTAGTGACGTTCAAAAATGACGCTTGTGAACATTTTGTTTGTTGTATTTCTGCTTATTTTTCTTCAATTAAATTCTATGAGATCAGATCCTTTAATTGAAATCCGGCCTCTGTGCGTAGCGCATAACAAATATCACAATTATTTTACTGTTCATCTACTCCTAACAACACGGCTGGACTAACGTAAGTGGTACAGCTACTTGCTATTAGCTGGCGCTCCGGGGATAGAATCCCTGTAGAAGTAAGATTTTTGTGCACGCCCAGACCGGATACGGGGCTTACTTAGCTTCCTGCACAATGGGTTAATGTTCTTTTCTGTGAGTGAAGCGACAGGACCCCAACGTGCTCACCAAACCCCAATCTCGCACCGAGGATTTACATGGGTTGGAGCTATATACCCACCCCCTCACAGTACCTGAATAGGAGTATCATGTGGCGACCTTTACCTATTATCCTCCTAACACAAAAAATATTTTTTAATTCTATGTGATCCAAGGGGACTAAAAATTCAAGATATAGACTCTATAAAGCCGTATTAATTTTCTTTCTTCCTTATTGAAATATCCAAATATCACAGGGCGGTAATTTAAAAGACTCCGAGAAGGATGCTCGGCATTTAGTAAGGGATAAAAACACGATTTTATTTGTAGAAAATGAATTTACGGTAGAACTTAGAGTAATTTAGGCATGTGAAATTCTTTGGAGTTTTCATCATGTTCATACTGAAGAGCGTCGAATTATGCGATGTGACGCCGTGTAGTTTGGTGTATATTCCGACGTTTCACAGTAACGTAATTTGTCCAATATGTTGCTGATGAAGACAGGAAGTACCACTGTAACATCGATACATATCAGACAACACGGGGTCATATTTTATAAGACAGTAGAGTACTTAAGTGAAGGTTTGAGAATAAACCATGACTAATTTCTGTTGTTTGCAGAACTAAAATAATCGGCTAATCTTTGAGATTTATGAACCAATTCTTCTATTGTTTCAGCACTATTACAAGTTCACAGATCAAATATGCGTGCTTTTATTACTGGCATAAAGAAAGTTATGAGTAACGAGCGATACTGGATACATTCAGTATTTAATGGAAGACATAAATAAAGTTATTAACTGTACGTGGATAAACAAATTGCCCACTGGCACTTGCGGATGAGCCTCAAAATATAAAACAACTGTCTGTGTGCGTGTCATAACGATGTAGGGGAGCAGTTGATACATAGCGCCACACATTCTTAATTTAGATAATATGTGAGTGCGAGTAATCAGCTTTAAGCTGAAACCGCTTTTGCACCAATACCTACTGAATAGAAAGCTGTATGGTCCTCAGAGCTTGTCTGGAAGTTTTGGGACGAGGAAAGTCTTGTGCTTTTGCAGGAAATCTAACAAGATTACTCTGTTGTCCAGCCCGTTATCTCATCACTACATCGACTGCGCTACCCCCGACACCTGAGTCCATAAATGTCTGAAAATTTATTAGGCCTGCGGGCCAAGAATTTCGTTCAGAAGTAACCAAGTTCATTTCAGTCATCAGAAGAAGAGCGCTAAAGAAAATGTTTCCGCTCATTATTGTATTTCTCACCTAACTTTATTTCGATGTAGCCTAATTAAAACAAACAAATAAGATTAAAAATAAAATTTGTGTAAAACAAAGGGAAATTTACATTAAGAATGTGAAGTTAAACTGCATGTTTGGAAGAGGCCTCACCACTTCCAACTTCATCTAGTTCTGTAACTGTACTAACTGGCACAGGACACGGCGAATAGCTATTATGATATTTCGGATGGAGGAAAATTGCGCGAGAAATAATTTGAGTTTAAGGACTGAATGAAAAACTGGGAAAAGGACTGGAGAGAATTTACGACTCCAGCACAGAAGTTGAGTGTTCATAATTTCACAAATTTGACAAAATCGACAGTTATTTAAAATATATTTGTTTCAAAAAGTGATGCAAGTATAAATTTCTATCTCTACATCTGTTTGTTTTCTTACAAAGGAACTCTATTCTCAACATCACACGTTACTGTTCTATACCTTCTATAGCACTCTGTGCATGAAGCCACTCTTTGTGGACAGATTTAATTATTATCAATCTAACATACCGGTTACTCTGACAATGGCATATGTTGCAAACTTAAGCTGCAGTGACAAAATCAGTTCTGAGAGAGTATTTTTACTGATCAGGTCTATTCAGTCATCTAAGCAATTTCGCAATTAAGGATAACAGTGGGCCAATCCACTGAGCAGCAATGCGCACGCATAATAAATCGGTTTCTAGACAAATGCTTGCGTGATTTCTGGCTTCTGCTGCAAAAAAAAACAAATTGGTTGGCAGCGGCGGTAGAGATTTCAGCTACTTACTAAGCGCGGATCGTAATTATAGGTCACTATTAGGATATCGCGAAACGGCGAAGTCAGAACTGTAAAATTCTAAAATTAAAAATTCATTCAGCAAACTAATACAGCTTCTTTCATTATGACCGATAGACTACAAGCCGAACTGGCAGAGGCCAAGGTTGAGTTACAGCGGTTACAGGAACGTGTTTCTGTAGGGACACCTACGGTTCACAAGGACCTGTCCTTGATTTCATTAATTCCGAAATGGTCAGGCGCAGAAACAGGAATCCCCTTGGAAGAATTCCTATCTGTAATGGAGAGTTCTGCCCGCATAGGATTGTGGGAGGACGGGGACAAATTACAAATCGCAGCCCTTCGGCTTACTGACGTTGCAAGGCAGTTCCATAACGGGTGCCTAGAATTGCATTCGCCAGATTCAACCTGCCAAAAATTCAAAGACGAGTTTAGACGCAGGTTTCGCGACACCCATACAGATCAGTACCAATTTATGAAGCTACATACGGCCAGGCAAGGGAGGAACGAGACCCCCCAGGAGTTTGCTGACAGATGTAGGGCTCTGTCACAAAAAATTGTCTGCAAAGTGGATGACACTGCGGCTCACCGCATCCACAACGAAAACGCAGACCGAATGCTTCTAGCCAGTTTTGTGGCTGGTTTAGCGGGGAAAGCAAGTCGCCAAACGAGATTTTTGAACCCGCAGTCTCTGGATCCGGCTCTCAAAATTGCTCTTACCGTCCAGGAAGCGGAAAAGCAGGAAAAGTTTAGCGAAAGTTTTTATGCCAGTTTCAACGACTCGCTGAGACTGCATTCTCCCGGCCGAACGTGCCATGACAGTCACGAGCGCCGCGGCTCAGCTGAGGCGAGGCGAGAGAACAACCGCACGCAAACGCAGCGCAATATGACGCCACGCAGCCGTACTAGGCCAAAGACCTCAGCAAGCAGGAATGAAGAAACGAAAGGCTGCGCTTAGATGTTACGAGTGTGTGGGATGTGGACACTTCGCAAGAAAGTGTCCAACACGATTAAATCGGGAGGCAAGCTCCACAGATTCGCCTGGGAAGGGGAACCCTAGGAAACTTACTAGACGTTCGCAACCCCCCCCCGACCAGCCATCGCAACGAATGAATAGGGAGTGTAGGAAGAACCCCCCGAATCCGGGAAACGAGTAAGAGGTGATTGAATACAGCTCTCTCCACCTCAACGCCCCGGAAAACGCTGTCAGCAGTCATAAGGTTTCCATTTCGATGGAACATGGCGCGCCCACTATATCAGTGGAAATAGAAGGTATGTCAAGGAGCCTAATTTTGGACACAGGCTTCACCATCTCGATATTGCAGCCCGGCGTGTCGAGAAGTGACGTACACGTTACCGCCGTGGAACCTTATGGAGTGACTGGGGATGTACTAGACATTAGAGGGCAAAAGTCAGTTATTTTCGGCTGAACGGAAGGGAGTTCACGCACTCATTCTTAGTATGCCCACTCCCTACCAAGGCAGCTGGCTTACTGGACACCGATTATTTGGAGAGATTAGGCGCCATAGTAGATTTCGAGTGTGGTGAGCTATTGCCCACCGGCGTTGACAAGATGCCCCGTGTGTGTAACATACCAGTGAAGAGGCACGCGGCACTCACTGTATTTCCCGAGGGTAAAGCAGGCCGTAACCCTCAACCCACAAAACAGGAGGCGCGGCGAATGGACGAACAGCTCCCAGCCAGCCCCTGCTCTGAGGCAACTACCTCACAAGAGAAAGTTTGGTTCGTAAAGGCTGTGAAAAACGTCACAGTGCCACCCAGATGCCAACAGATAATTTTAGGACGATTAGATTCTGACGAAAAGCAGAATCCCCCTCCTTTAGTCTGCATCGAACTAGCGAAAATCCCGATTGAAGGGATACTCCCTGCCCGCGGATTATCACGAGTTAAAACAAAGGCGAACGACCCCCTCGTAACGTCATCACATAGCGACGATATGACAAGAACGAGGAACAGCCAGGCGATGGTTATGGTAGCCAAATTTAGCGATGAACAGTTAATTAACTCGAAGGCTACATTCTCGGCGTGGCCGAAGAAATAACCGAGGAACTGGTAGACAGAATTAACCCAAGGGACCCCCAACATCAGACCCACTGAACGACAAACAGAAGAAAAAGGGAAATGAGCTTCTGTACAGGAAATTGCTGCACGGCAAGTTAGACCACCTGCCCGTCAAAGAGGGACAGCTGATAGGACCTATCCTATTGAAGTACGCTCATCTGTTCCATGATGAGCAAATGAATTACTTTAAAGGGACGAGCGTGATCGAAAATTAAATACCGCTGAACGACACGTGACCGATACGGAAACCTCAGTACAGAGTCCCCTATGCACTGAGAGAGGAAATGCAGACGCAAGTGGAAAACATGCTAGACAAAGGCGTGATCCGGGAAAGCCAATCCCCTTGGTCAGCCCCTGCAATATTGGTCCCCAAAAAGAGCCTAGACGGGAAGCCGAAATTTAGGTTTTGCGTTGATTTCCGAGCCCTAAATTCCGTCACGAAATTTGACTCCTACCCCCTCCCCGTAATTGAAGAAACAACCTCCACGCTATATGGCTCCAAAAATTATAGCGTTATTGACTTTTTCAAGGCTTTCGGCAAATAAACATAGGGAGTATCATAGAAAACAGCCAGGCTTCACGGTTCTGTCGGGACACTACGAATTCAACAAATTACCTTTTGTATTATCAAATAGTCTATCGAGTTTTCAGCGACACATGGACACAGTCCTGAAAAATTTAGTGGGCATTTACTGTTACGTTTATCTCGACGACGTTGTAATATTCTCCCAGACAGCGCAAGAACACGCGCAGAGACTGGAGAATATACTCCACCACTTCGACAGGGCCAACCTTCAACTAAACACAGACAAGTGCGTAATCGCACAACCGCAAGTAAATGACCTAGGGTACCTGCTTTCCGAAAAGGAGTCTCAGCCTCACCTGATAAGGTAAAAGCCGTGAGGGATTACCCCACTTCCAAGAGCGTTAAAGACGTTCGCTCGTTTTTGGGCCTAGCCTCATTCTATCGCAGGCTAGTACAAGACTTTGCTACTATAGCGAAACCGCTTACGGAGTTGACAAAGGACCGACCGTTTTTGTGGAGTCCTAGTCAACAGAAAGCCTTCGAGAGCATGAAGGATAAATTGTGTACAATGCCCGTGTTGGCATACCCTAATTTTGAGTTACAATTTATCCTCACTACTGATGCCTCAAAGATAGCAGTCGCAGCAATTTTGTCTCAAGTGCAAAATGGCGTAGAGCAGCCTATTGCTTACGCAAGTAGGCAAATGAACAAGGCCGAGCAGGTCTATACAGCTTCCGAAGCGGAACTACTTGCGTTCGTGTGGGCAACACAATACTTTCGTTGTTTCCTCTACGGAAAGCAGTTTTTGGTCAGAACCGACAACGCAGCCTTGTCATATCTGCGAACTTTCGCAGATGCCAATTCCCGATTGATGCGATGGAGCCTTAGGCTTTCCGAATTTGATTTCATAATAGAACATAGGCCAGGCATCAAAATTAAACATGTCGACGCATTAAGCCGACGTGTGGCCGCTTTAATGCAAGACGTACTCCCCAGCAAGGAAGAAATCCTAGCCGAACAAAGAAAAGACCGCTTTTGTAATACACGAAAATCGGGGACCCACTCTAGCGAGTCCGAATTTTTTTGGACGACGACGGAGTCTTATATAAGCGCCGGTCCGATCATAAACACCAGCTAGTAGTGCCTCAATCTCTAGTCGAAGATATTATTAAAGCAAATCATGACCCAGTCTACGTTGCACATCCCGCCACAAAGAGGACCATTGACCTGATCTCCCTTAGTTACTGGTGGCCTAGCATGCGGAAGTCAGACGAAGATTACATAAGAAAGTGTGACTCATGCCAGAGGCGAAAGGAAGAAAGAGTTTGTGGCGCCGTTAGGAAAAATGGAGGAGCCTTCATCCGCTTTCGAAGTCACATCCCTGGACATCACGGGTCTGTATTTGGCCACACCGCGTTAAAACAAGTACCTGTTGACCTTTATAGACCACTTTTCCAAATGGGTAGAAGCCTACCCGATCTCTGACATCACCGCAGAGACCTGTGCAACAGTGTACTCCTCTCAGATCCTTACTCGACATGGCACAGGATCCACTTTAATAACAGACCAGGGCAGATAATTTATGTCCGCATTCTTTAAGGAAACGTGCAAAATATTGGGAATCAGGAAAGTAAACACTTCGAGCTATGATCCTTCCTCAAATGGCATGGTCGAGAGGTGGCACAGAAGCCTACATTCGGGCCTATCTCATTTTATTGATGCCGCGAATACGAACTGGGACCATCTTGTGCCATTTTTAATGGCTTACCGTTCGACGCCTAATACAACTACAGGCTTCAGTCCATACTACTTACTTCATGGACGAGAAATGGTGCTACCAAATAGCAATGAATAGAAAGCTAAAAATCCCAACAGAAAATTCTGACCACGATTCCCGACTAGAAAACCTGAAATCTAGTCTAAGACTTGCCTATAAGTTAGTGAAGAAAGCTAACAAGAAATCCCATCTGAAGAACAAACGGCTGTATTACAGAAAAACAAAATTAAGGAGCTTTCAAACAAGTGACAATCTACCTGTATAACCCCGCCAAAAAGCCTGGGAAATGTTTTAAATTTTACAAATACTGGGCTGGCCCGTTTCAAATTACCGCTAAACTGTCTGATTTGAATTTTGAAATAATTAGCATGAACAACAAAACCCAGGTTGAGCACGTTAACAGGCTAAAGATAGCCTGTAACCCAGAAACTTGGAAACCGAAACAAAAACAGGAAAATCCAAAAATCCGAACTAAAAAAACTAAATCCAATGAATTCGAGGAATACGAAGTACTAATTGGTTCCCGTCCTCTGCTGAAAACCAGCCCCCCAGGAAAGACTCGAACCTAGAACCCCGCCGAGTCTAACTCCCAGTACCCCAGACTCTGCACAACAAGCAGGTGACACGCCGTATTTCGAAGGCTCAGATCCAAACTATGAACCGCCTAGAACACCGCGATCGAGGCGCGAACTACAGGCCGTACGGCCGGACCCGCCCCTCGCCCGGTCGCGAACCAGGGTCCAAGCCCAGGACCATAATGTAGCAGAGACTGATGCTGTACTGCACGCGCGACGTAGAACGCCGCCTTCGTATGTTAAATACTTGTTCAGTTGATACGCAGCTCTTCACTCGCAAACGTGCTTCACTGTTGAGATAACTGATAACAATCAGCTAATCTGTACGACACTAGTCCAAGCAAGATTAACCTGCCCAGCCTAGAACCGATCCAAAGACCACTTACTGTGTTACAGTCTTGTCTACGTAAGATAGCTACTAGTATATACATTTTATTGTTACAGGATGCCTACTCAGCATAACGACTGCAGACCATTCCGTCCAAACTTTGAACGGAAGTGTTGTGTTTCTGAAACAAACAGATATTTTTCTTACTCACGACTCGTGGCGCATCGCAATTCAAATCGACCTAAATCCGTATGAGGAAGCAATTTTCACCATTAGAGCAGATCTGCTAGCAATACAGCAGCGTAGAAAAGATTTTACTTTTACCTCCGAACTGCAGTCGATTGAAACTCTTCTGACAACACTTGAGTCAAAATTACATAGTATTAAAAAAAATTCTACCTAAACTAGATCCTCGTCGTGGCCTACTTAACTTAGGATGTACCATGTTGAAAGCACTATTTGGCACTGCCGTAGTTTCTGACGTGACCCAATTACATAACCTATTCGATGAATTACAGTCTAATCAAGAGAATATTGTTCACTCTTGCAACCGACCTACCTCTGGTATGCGTTGTCTTCTTCCTCTTCTTCTTCCCTGAAGCGGCCGGCTGTCTCCCGTTCGTCAATCCTAACACTTTATAATTAATATGACAAATGGGTCACACTTGTTAGGACGACTTATTAGCTAGCGGTAGAGTCACGAAGTTCTCTTGTGGGAGTTTACGGGAGTGGGACAGAGGTATGGTGTCTAATTTGTCTTTTTAATCGAACTGCAGCAGAAATGTAGTTTACTATTATTTAATTGGATAATTCCACTTTGTTGATATACACTTGCAGTTACAATTCTCAGATGAGAGTTCAACCTCGCGGCACTGAAATACACTTCATCACTCTTACACATATGCTCATCACAATATATATCTCCGATTTCTCTTGTCTAAACTGCATACGGAAGAAGCCCGTGTTTTTACGTCCTCTCTGTTTGATTGCCTATTTACCGACCTCACATATATCGTCACCACGTACGTTCTGTCTGCTCAACTTTTACTGAAAACTGATCTATCTGATCAACTTGTACCGACCGACTGCTTACTAACAGACCGCTCTGGTACATCCCGGCTTGTCTATAAGTTCCAAATTTTAAACGAAAAGCGACGGCTCCTATTGGTTAGAAATGTTAAATCTCGCCACTTCTAATTGGTCGAAAGTCACAACCTTGAATACTTTAAACCCATTGGCTCCCACTTACTTAACGCTGCTTCCATTGTCGCAACCCGTGTGAACCCCTACACGCGTCACACTGGGTTGTCTCAATGGGCAAGCGTGACTAATATGGGATCCTTCTAGCAAGATTTAAGGTGTCCAAAACTGTCAAAGTTTACAATGTTAATTGTTCCCAAAAGTTTTCTAAGCCTTCAATTCTGACGCTAACAACTAGCAATCCTACCCTTACTGTACAGTCATAAAATGTATTACTCTCTCAGTGCCCCTGTACACTGCTATACACTTTGGTGAACTTCCTTTCCACCAAACAAAACAAATACCAACATAAAAAGAGCTGTCCCGTCTATCAATACAATTTTGACACTTGCTAAAGAACTAAACTCCTGGTACCGGTCATAAATCCCTCTCGTTTCCTGTCCGGACGGTTACACTCTATCGACAACCAGATTACCTACATTAAAAAATTAGACTCTGATACTTCCGAAAATGCTGAATTAATAGCCACCAAGTAGATTATACAGACATTACCTTGTAAAACTGTATAATCTACTTGGTGGCAGTCTACCTGTTATTTGAACTTCGAAAATAGCGACTAGAGAACCCTCGTCATCCCCATCACAGTGTCCCCATAGTCGGACATAAAGTAACAGCTACGCTACCGCTGGGGGCACTATATTGTATAAGCACTGGGCTCTTCTGGGTTATTACGCAGCGAGTAGTGGTACTTTCTTACCGACGTTTCGGAACAACCTATCCGCCTCGTCTTCTAGTTTCGAAAGGTTGTCCCGAAACGTCGGTAACAAATTGCCACTACTCGTTGCGTACTAACCCAGAATAGCACAGTTCTCTTCTCAAGACAATTACTTCTATGCAACGCGATAATACCTTTGCATGAAACTGTTGCAACCGTATTTACACGTTACATGACACAAATTCCTTTTAACCAGGGTTTTTTCGTTGTGTGCGCCTTCCGAAAAGAATACGCGTATTTATATTTACTTCGGTTTGTTTTTCAATAAATGACGAATACAAAGGTTTCAAGGGAGGTAACTTCGTTTATACCACAGTTGATAATACGCCAACTCAAACTTTCACGGCACGCAAATTTTATTTTGAATTGTTTTGTGTACATTTTTTATTATCTTACTGTCACTGATAAGGTAAGGTCGGTGCATGATGCATTAATCTGGTTGTGCAGGATACAAGACTTGCCAGTTTTAATGTTGCTTGGAGCGGCTACAGAAAGAGAGTGAAGAACGCCATATCAAACATTATTCCCACTTTAATTACATTCATATGGTTAAAGATATTGTGTCTGCCATAGAAGCTTCAGTTTCGCCCTTCAGATGTCTGTAATCTTACACTTGTGCCACCCAAAGAAACAAAGAGAAAAACGTTTATTAATTCCAAGCTTAAGGCCTTTTATATTGACATTTTCATTTTCCATATGAGTGTTCGATACAGGCAGTGGAGCACGTAAAAGGGAGAAATCCTTGACAGATCTCTCTTGTACATAGATAAGTACAAATTTCAGGCATTCGTCTGTCTTCTAAAAAAACCGCTTCACTTTGAGACGAAAAAGCCCGATAGACACATACGCTTAAAAGAGAAGTGACCCTGCCTCTCTTTACGAAATGGGGATATCATTTGACGAGTGTTCTAAATTTGAAGTACCGACCCTTCGTTACAAAGCTTTGTTTAAAGTTTATCCTTCCTTCTTCTTCCCTCAGTCATTCCTTTCATTCCTACTACTTTTCCCTTACGTTCAATATTTCTTCTTGTTTCCTAGACTAATTTTGTCGTTCTCATTCTTTTCTCCTCTATTCCTAAATTTTTATCCCGTCGTCTGCAATTAGGTACTTTTTAATTGACGTTATATCTAAAATGACGCTGAAATCATTATCTTGTGTAGCGGAATTGGCACAAAGTTATTCGCACTAAGGAGATAATAGCGGTCTGTTCGCTACGTAAAGTGCATGCCACAGGAAAGCTGTAGAAAACTAAAGCACCTACTTTTGAAAAGGCGCCACGAAAACAGACAGAAGCTAGTGCGAGTAGACGGAGGAAAAACATAGGGATTACAAAAGTGTATCATCCTCTTTCCTAACATCTGACAACTTTGTTATACTTTCTGCCCAGATAACTCAATTAAAACCAAGTCTGCACAGCAAACGTGCACAAAAGGTGTAATAGATAAGACAGGGAATGTGCCTCAGTTTCTTATCAACCGTAATCTGTCCCATTTACCTCTAAATGACGGAAGAGAATTCTTAAGTATGACAAAGTCAAGTCTCTTCTATATACAGGTTCAGAAATTCTACCAAAACGTCGTAAAATCAACTAAACTTTTCACCGATCTGTTCACAAATGGGTTATTAAAATGATGAAATTATGTATGTGTACAGAAGAGCAAAAGAGTTCCCGCAGTTGTCTTTAAGCGAATGGGGAAAATATGGAACCAGAGACGAAAAGGTTTATATCCATGTTCTGTATAATCCGAAGTATATTTCAGGCAAAGGAAGAGGTAGGTTGATCACTCGAAAAATATCTGGTGAGGAGTACAGATCATTAACCCTTTAAAGCCCGAATTAAATCCCATCTGCTATTTGCTGGCATTATTAGGAGCTCACCATTTTCTCCACGTTAGCAGGATAAGGGTTAAATCATTAACCATTAGGCTACTAATGTCATATATATATGGAGCACCTATTCTTGATGTTTCTAGATCACACACAACGACGCAGCACAGTCGGTAGGA
>Ga0268261_10000463_pt1 | contig 25338 bp, 9 predicted proteins | sample TergutNc150P1_FD_190353 | JGI IMG/M metagenome (GOLD analysis project Ga0268261, IMG submission 190353) | Nasutitermes corniger P1 segment gut microbial community from laboratory colony in Florida, USA - Nc150 P1 (SPAdes) (version 2) | ecosystem: Host-associated > Arthropoda: Insects > Digestive...
TTCTCGAGCATCCATCACTTCAGGTGAGGATAACAAAGTAATGGCTGGTTCTCCAGGCGAATGGTCTCAAGCCTCAGAGTCCATGGCATGTCCACATCTACAGAAGTACCAGCTAGACAGGCAAGTTGGAAGATGGCAAGGAAATGGGTTGTGGTACATACCTAGTTCAGCTGAGAATACTGCATTAGCAGAAGTGAGGTGGAAAAACCTTGGCCTGACCTCTCCCAGGAAACAGAGATGCTCTCTGCCACTTGAGTGCAAGAAATTCATCTCAAAGTCATGTTTGATCCCTAAATGCATCCTTGCTGAGATAAAGTCTGTTAAAGCTCAGGGATTTTGGACTTTACATGACAGAAAACATCCCTACCAGCAGCTAATAAAGTAATTCATGTTTTGTATAAGTAGTACACTTCAAGAAGTAAAATCTCTTGTACAAAATGTGCTTCTTGCCAACAAAAATGTTTGTCTGCAGTCACATTTGAACTCAGAACCTTTAAATTGGGTTGCTAGTTAATAGCAAATCACAAAAAAGTAACAGAAGTATCTTCTTCACTCACACTTCTAGCTTCACCAAAGCAGCACAGTAACTTCTGAAACATCTAGTTGAATAATATAAATGCACAGCTGATTTTGTTGGTTGACAGTGCCGACAATTGCTATGATTATATAGCAATGGGGACAGACATGAGAATAAGGCACATGGGTGGGATAATACCAAAAGAGGAAAACTATCTTAGTGCCACTTCATCCACCACAAATCCCATGTGGACTGCACTGGTAATGAACCCAGGCCTCTGTAGTGGGAGGCCATAGGCTAACTGCGACATGACCCTGCACAGTTTAAACGAATATTTCTGTGCATATAATGTCTGGAGGATGAAGGATAAAGCTGATACCACAGTGCCAACTGGTAGAGTTTATACATCAATTCTACTCTCCTGGTGACTTGTGAAACATCAAGTATGCTTAAGAGATATCGGGCATAAATACTGTACAAGCCTGAATAAAAGGTGACTTCACATCTCCCATTTGGGTATGTGGAGGGAAAAAACTCAGCAAATGCAAAAATTGTAATAACAACATTAACAAAGGTTAAAAGAGGCAGATATAAGATTAAAAATAATGAGAATGGGCTGAAAAGTTTTGCCTTCTCTGTCATACATTTTATTAGTGATGAAAACTGGATAAAACTGGTTCCAAGTAATCGCATGATATCTCCCCTCCACCATACATAATCTTGAACCTACAGCTATATGATCGAGTGCTAGTCGAAATGGAAGGCTGTGAGGATGTGCAGTTCAAACAACATACCTTCACCAAGTTCTTGATTGCAGAAAAAATCCCTCCCTTGACATTCATCACTGTAAGCAGGCAGTGTAAGGGACAAATGTGTTGATGTAAGCACAGTTAGGTGTAGGGTACAGGAGTTTAAGCAAGAAGAAATGGGGGAAGCATGCTTGTGTGGGGAGGCCAATGACTGCAACAGATGAGTCACATCATAAATGTGTTGAAGAAATGATTCAAGAAAATGGTCATATCCAACAGAAAGACACTGCTCTTAAACTGCGAATCTCTAAAAAAAGTGTGGGACTCTTTATCAACCTTCTTGGATTCCAAAAAGTTTGTGCCAGGTGGATACCGGAAAATTGATAGATGAGATGAAAGCCAGAGTTCCAGGGGAACTTCTGGGTCATTTTGAAGAGAAAGGTGTGAGATTTATATGGCCGACAGCAATAGGTGATGAAACTTGGATCCATCATTATGATCCTGAGAACAAAAAACAGTCTATGGTATACTGCCACAAAGAATCACCATCACCAAAGAAATTCAAAACCAAAGCCTCTGCCGGAAAAGTCATGTTGACTGTATTCGGGAACCCTAAACGTGTTTTGCTTACTGACTTCCTGGAAAAAAGTGCTACAGTCAACTTAGAACTCTGTATTGAAAACCTAAAAAATCTTGAACAACGCATCACAAGGAAGAAGGCAGAAATTTATGACATCTTGTTCCAACAAGACAATGCCAAGCCTCACACAAGTGTAGCCACAACTGATGCCATTGTATGTTTGGGGTTTACAGTGCTACCACACCCAACCTACAGCCCAGATCTAGCTCCTGGTGATTTCCACTTGTTCCCCAAAGTGAAGGAAGAGCTCAGGGGCAAAACTTCATCTCTGATAAAGAAGTAAAGGCTGCAATATGCCATTGGTTTTGGGAGAAAGGAAAATACTTTTTTAAGGATGGAATTCAAATACTTGTCAAGCACTGTCAATAGTGTATTGATGTTGGAGGATATTATGTGGAAAAGTGATTACGCACAGTTGTAAATAATGGTTAAAGGTACACATACCTTCATGTTTCACTTACATATCTCGCTTCCTTCATTTTTTATTTAGCCAGAGGCAAAACTTTTCAGCCCACCTTCATATATATTACTGATCTAAGGTACCACATGAACATCAATCAATACATCCTTTTTAACACAAACATGTCTCGTTACACATGATAGCTGACATTACTGAGAGATGACAGAAGGAGTCGCTCACAAAGCAACCCTTACTTTTCTGTGTGGTTATTTCTTTATTTCTTTCTTGTTTTTTAACTCACCGTATATTCAGGGTTATACAGTAACTGTAACTGAAAGTAACAGAAAAAGAATACAAACAAAGAACAGATACAATGAATGGTTTTATCTAGGGCATCCGCTGTACGCTTACATGATGTCTGGCAACAGACTTGAGACAATTTTAAGTTTTTGAATTTTTGTTGCACTGAGTGTACAAATGACAGTGGTATGTCAACAGACGTACCTACCTGTTTTTCTATGAATGTATTGATTTGGCACAATTTTTCATTAAGATCATCACGTGCTGCCATTTCAGCCTCATATTTTGCACGACTCAGAGCCATTTCATAACTGTTTCTCAATTGCTCCATCTCGTAACGTGATACAAAATCTTTCTCAAGGCGATTACGTAGGATATCGAACTCCCTCTCCACTTGCAACTTTTCCTAAAATAGAAAACAGAGATTAGACAATTTCATGCTGCAAACAAGATTAGAAAACTGAGACTAAACAACTGCATGCTATGAGCAAGATTAGAAAACTGAGATTATACATTTTCATGCAGCAAATGAGCTATATTGTTAAAAAATTCAGCTTTTTCTCTTCCACCTAACTTCTATATTTGGCAGTAGAAGTTAAATTAAACCATCACACCGTAATGCACAGGTTTTAAAAGTCTCAGTTAGCAAAGGAAAGGAGTTTTCAGATTTGGTCTATTGATCCTGATGGTAGGAGGGTACAGAAACTAAATTATTTTTTGCGGATTCTATGGTTCATTTGTTTATGGGAAATATTTTTGTTAATACTTAACCTGCAAGTGGTTTACCTATACAGGAGACTAGCCAACTGAAGAAGCCACAATCAGGGGCACTACGGTGCAAGCAGAATGATCAGCAGTAGTAATAAATGCACATAAACATCCACCACTGCAGAAGTAATTAAACAAGGCACAGTGCTTTAAAATTGTGACTACTACATTTTATAAATATGTGTTGGCAGAAATGTGAGATTTGTAAACAAAGGAAAACCACATTAACAGAATCAATTTTAGAAAAGGGTAACAGATGGGAATGTGAAAATTATACTTGGAACAGTGTATGTAATGAACATCTGTTATTAAGTTTTGTCAAGGATAATAAATAAAATACTTCAAATCATACACAAAATTTACTACTAGAGAAGTAAAGTGCGTTTACGAGGGTTAATATTTACCATAAAGCAGGTTTCAGTAAACAATATAAGGGTGTTTAATTCAGGAACATATCTGGAATATACAGATACTGTAAAAACACTTGTTCAAGTAACCTTTGGTATAACAGAGAATACACACATTGTGTGATTCCACTTAATATGAAGCATATGAAGATAAAAACCCTGTTATACACTGGCAGAAAATCAGCAAAACAAATTTTAACTAATAAAGGGTTTTCACAGCAAAATATGCAACAATTCTTTGTCTTTGTTACATGCTCCAATATTTGGTATCTGTAAACTTTAAATTCCAAAGAACTTTGCAGAATTTTGTGCACTGTTGACTGTGGCATGCTTTACTGTTTGGCAGCTTGTCTTGTTGATCTTCTCAGACTGCCAACACAACCTGCTCGAACTCATTCATCTCACCTTCAGTAACTGGTCAACTGGGGCTTTACTTTCACAAATGCAACAGCCTCAGTGAAGAACTTATATTACTTGTAGAAGGCCATTATCATTGCTGGTTTTGTACTAAACTCCATAGATTTCCTTTTGCAGTGTAACCAAAGGATTTGGATGCATGATACCAGGGCAAACATTTAGCTTTCTGCACTTCAGACATCATTTTTCACACCTGTGGTATTCATGCCACAGGTAGCAAGACTTGAGAAGCATAATTTCAAAACTCAGTCAGTTATCTAAATATGTTTAGTCTTTATTTGTGTGTTTTTCAGTTCATAAGCAATATTACATCAAAATCATCTACACTTCACGTGTTCATCCTCTATTTTAAATTTTTGAAAGTATAAAAACAAGGATTGGTTATATACTAAACTATGCAGCAAACACAGGCTACAGATGGACTGTTATCAAGCTGTAATACAATCACATCAAACCTTGCAGAGTCATGGTGAATATTTCAATGTCTGTGATTTACTAAGTTTCATTTTAATGCAAAGAGAACTGTCCATTGGAAATGAAGAATTCCTGACACCTCTCTTATGGCATGTACTGAAGGGATAACTAAACCAATAAATGCTGCCATATTCTGTTTATATTTTAAGATAGTAGGATAAAACATTTGCTAACAGCAAAAGTATATTTTCTGAAAATAAATCACAATGTTCAAATGTAGGATTGAGTAAGCCATTGTTCTTACAAGAGTCTGCACTCATTTCAAATTAAACACATGCAAAAACTCCTTCCAAAATTCTGTCAGTTCTGAGATATGATTTGTTCTAGTTATGCAGTGCTACATCCTGAGGGAGTGTCTGGTGAGCAGCACAATCCTGACTATGACAGTGTTAAAAAATAATTGTACCACAGTTCAACAAGAAAGACTGTGAATAATAATTTACCAGTTTTCATTACCTGAAGTTCACATCTCATTTTATTTACTTGAACTTCCAGTGCCAATCTCACTGAACTTTCTTCTCTTACTTTTTGTTCGAGTTCAGCTACCTAAATCCAAACATAATGAATCAATGGTTTTATCATGCTCTTTTGAACATAATAACATTAAAGTACAAATGACCCATAGCTGAATAAAGACAAAGTTATATATTGTTTGGGTGATTAATCCCACTGTGTCATAAACAATAAACCCAACTACTGTGATGGTTGAACACAACCTTTATTTTAGTGGTTTAAAATCTGCTTACAGGTACACATGATGGATTGCAAGAAGCCACTATTGGGCTGTGTATAAGAAGATAAAACTTTACAACTGTGATTAATAGTCACTGAAGGATAAGATTTCAATCTTCTTACACAATAATCATAATGTCATACATAAAAAATTTTGAAGAAAAAACCTTTGTATAATACAAACATAAACAATGGCTTGGGATTGTAACTGTATATCATACATACAAATTATATTATCTTGTTAAAAACATGTAGGTTTGAAGGCAGTGTTCAGATACAATGAGATCTAAGATAATCAAATCTGGCAAATGAAGCATGTATAATCTGCCAGTTTTATCTTTTATTTTGTATGTACATCATATATAAAGGTCTTGTACTACAAGTATATTTTAGATTCTTGGGCCCATTAAACTGTACTGTTATTTACAGCATGTTTTTCATCATATCCCTTCCCTAGTCATTGACCTTTAAAGAGTATCTTCTTTTGTAACCGATTTGCTGATGTTGTCAATAAATCAAGACAATAAGCACTGAAGGATATGATGATAATTGGAAAGAATGTGGAAGGAAGTGGTTGCAGCCTGTTGTAAGGTACTATTACTGTGTTGGAATGGAAGGACTGAGGAAAAACTATAGGAGCCCTCAGGCAGGATAGTTAGTGTCTTGTCCATGATTCAGACTGGATGACTCCCAAATACAAATCAGAAACATTACCGTTTGAGACATACTGATCAATGATGCTCTGTAAGCTGCGGAGGTTGTGTATCATTTGATATGACAGAAACATATTCACAAATGCCTGGTAAGGATGTGAATGAAAAACATAATCAGTTTGTACAGTTGGTGAATCGGCACAAGATTCAAACTGAGTAGAAAATTATGGACTTGCCAAAACACACAGCTGTTTGTTTATCACACTTGGAAAAGGAATAGAATTAAGTTTAAGCTACACAATACCCTGGACTTTCTACACAAAACACAAATTTGGACATACACATTCACATAAGAGGTGGCTTTGAGAAGGGCCTATCTAAATTTATGTCCCTTATTACTTAACATATATATACTCGTACATAATCAGAACTACCAAGTAGAAAATAAGAATTTCCAATTTAATCACAACACAAACATTATTAGGCAACAACTATGACGTCACTTCACACTAACCAAAAAAGAGAGTAATGTCTCATAAATATTGGCAGCATAATGCTATCACCCCCAAGAACAACAACATAAACATAAAATTTGGTCTTTGGGATGCTTACCTGCCTCTGGAATTCAGCCATGTTTGCATCATAATGTGAAGGGCTTTGCGTACCAGTAAGTAATGAATTATTATTAGCATTATTTTGTTTCAAGGCCAAGTTTGACTCTACTTTTCCTTGTTTCCTACTTTCACCGAGTTTGTTCTTCAGGAATTGTAGATCAGATTTTAGTTTCTTTACATTCTGCTGATACTTTCTACATTTATCCTTTTCTAATTGTAGTTCTCTTTGCAGTTCACTATTTTGTACTGAAGGTGTTGTATTTGTTGCTGCATCCCTGTACAATCGAAAGTTAGCTCTTACAGCTGGCTCTTTACTTACTGATGCCAGATCTGAATTCATATTCTCATTTGACGGCCAAGATAGCTTTTGGTTGTGGCAATATGTCGTGTCCAGCATCACTTCAGAGCTGCAGCTGCTATTATCCTTGTCCATTTGCTGATGCTTCACCATGACACCAGACCCCTGAGCTAATGCAGGTTGCAGTTTTGGGATGTAATCCTCTTGTGTTTGTTTTGATGGTAAATCATCTGATTCAATTTTCCCATGTGACACCAAAGTGGGATTTTGGGATTTATTTTTAAATATACAACATCCTGTCTCATCTCTCTTACATCCCATGCCTGTGTGCTGCACTGAAGTTCCAGGGTACTTGCTGATTGGTAGCTCTGTTGATGCAATATTTTGTAATTCTTGTTTCTTTCTATTGCGATGTACTGGAATTTGTGATGTACTTTCAACATTTGGTGAGTTTTGTTTTGCTTTATTCAAAAGTGAAATATCACCAAAATTCTGTTCACTTTTACATATATCATCTGTCCTTATGGAGAACTTGGGTTCATCTCCATTTGCTGCACGCACATTAGTGACAGAGAATACACTTCCATTCTGTGATGGCATGGCCATATCCAGTGTGTCTATATTATCTGTCTTTATGTCTCCAATTTTTTGGTTTTGTGCTTCTTCTACAGAGATTGGGTAGCCCATGGAAATCAGAAGGGCTAATGAGTCCAGATTCTTATTTGTCACCACCCTATAATCAAAATTACCTACTGACTCATCTTTGGAAGTTTCTTGGGTTTGCTGGATATTATGACATCCATATTCATCCTCCTCTTTGTGTTCCTTCTCAATTAACATTTTCTTTAACTGTGTTTGCAGATCAATATTTTCCTTCCTCAAGTAATCCAGTAAGTTGCAAAGTTCTATGATTTTAGCTGGATGATGTTCTTTAGTAGCATCTGTTCTGCTTTTATATATTTCTTGCTCCTGATTCTTAAATTTTTGTTTCATCTTTTCAAACTCCGTCTTCAGTAATGTGGTTTCATGTGCATTTGCATCTCGAGCCTCTTTTAGTAGGAAGCTGGAAGCTTCTCTTGTTTCTCTCAGTAGTACTAATGTTCTTTCCAGGTCGTCATGTTTCTTTTTATATTCTCCATTCAGCTCCTGTAGCTGTGCACGTAAAGCAGCATTCTCCATAGATACATGTACCAGCTCAATATCTGGATCTGTCATTGTCTGAACTGTATGAACATTTGTCTTTGGAGACTGTACTTCATGCACCATTGTTTTGATGTGAAACTTTTCTAGTTCAAGTCTGACAGATGCTAACTGCCCCTTTAATTCCTTGTTTTCCACTACCATATCTTCCACAACATCCTCGTTTTGGTCTGTCAACTTTTCTTCAAAAGCCTTTTGTGCATTATCCTTAATAAATAACTCATTTGAACAACATTTATCTGACATGACTGAACAAGGTTTTGAAACACAGCATGTAGCTCTTCCTACTTCATTATCTTCCAACACTGCTCCAAAATCTGTCCCTGAATCATTAAATTCTTTGTTACATTGCCTAATTTTATTCTCGGAAAAGAGTATATCTGCTTTGCATTTGCCATCCTCATCCTCACATTTCTGTCCCCATTTCCATTCCAGGGGATCAGTCATGGTTTCCCTGTCTTCTTTACCCTCTCTTTCTTTCAATTGCACCTCAAACAAGCGCAACTGATCTGTTAGCTTTGTGTTCTCTATTTTCAATTTATTTATGAGGTCCTTACACTGTTCTGGGAGCTCGTAAGCCAAAAGTTCTGGCATTATATCTTGTTCCACCACACTGTTTTCTTTTATATTCTCCATAAGTAAGGTTATTTGCTGCTTTAGTTTCTTATTTTCCATAAGCAGTTCATCAGGAGGTTGAATAGTCACTGTCATGGTTTCCTTACTTATCATGTCTTCCTTTTGTCTGATGTGTTGCACAAGAGACTCCATCTGTCTTTGCAACCTAGTATTTTCACTCCTCAATTCAAAGAAAATTTCCTGGGCATGATTTGGACTCTGTTCCCATGCCACTGTTTTCTGTTCCAGCAAGTTCCTGCATGCTGTATGTCCAAGTTCATCTTCTTCATTTAGTCCCACATTCTTTCCAAAGGTAATCATGGTTATGTCTGTCACAATACCTTTATCACAGCAGCCCACAGTTTTCCCCATCTGATCTCTCAATTCAGCCAACTGTTTCTTAAGTTCATTATTTTCTGCTTGTGTACCATTTCTCTGGTCTGATTTAATTGTAACTTCCCGCTCTTCTTCTTGCTGCACATGCTCTAAAAGTGTGCCTATTTGTTCTTTCAACCTGGTGTTCTCATTCTTTATCTCAAGCCATAACTCTCTTGGGTTATCACCCAAAAGGTTTGTTATCTCTTGCTTCAACAACACATTCTCCCTTCTCAGTTCCTCTTCTGTCACTGAGGCCTCCTCTGAGCTGGTAAATGAGCTATGTTTCAGTGCTTCTGACTTCACCATTAATTCTTCCAGTCTCTGCTGAAGTTGCTGACATTGCTCCTTCAGTTCAATGGTCAGTGATGTCAGTTCCTCCAGTTGTTTCACTGCTGTGTATGCAGTACCAGTCTCCATGCTGGATTCACTATGTGGAACATGTTTTGTGTACGGATCCCTCAAGTCCTCCAGTAGCTTACATACAACAGACTCAAGTTTTTTATTATGTTTCAACAGTAGAGATTCAACTTTTGAATACTCAGCATTCAGCAGCTGAACAGCATGCAAAACATCTTCCTAAAATAAAACAGAAAAAATAACCATCAACAACAAAGATGTTGACAACATGCAGCATATTATAATATCCCCCCATCTATGTCAATTTCTCACAAGCTATCTCTTCCCTTGAGATTATCTACAAAAAAATTCTATGCATTTATGAATTTCAAGGCTTGTGTTAAAAATGCCAAACATCTGATTCTCACTCAATAAATTACACCAATTATACCACATAAGGTAAACAGCAAATGCCTGGAAGCTCCTCAAAATGTACTTTTCTCCATAGTCTTGTTACTTGCTATTTCTTAGTTGTAAACATTCTCATCCGTATTGTGTTCTCAGTCTCCTACAATCCGTATTCCTCCCTTCATCAGATACCAAGTTGCACGTTCATATAAAACATCAGTTCAAATTACGGTTCTGTACGTCTTTAGCTCCTTCAGTGATTATAAAGAATGTGTTTATTAACACATGCTAAAATGTAAGCAATAATTGTAAGTTATAACATGATTTTTTAACATTTTACTCTAAAAACCCACATTGTACAAATATATGTAATAACATAAACAAAAACAAGAACAAAAAAAGAAAACAATAACAAAACAACAAAATACTACTACTACTACTACTAATAAATATTCTATGGCATGAGGTGCTTCTTTAATAATGGCAAGATGACATCCAATAACGAGCACATTAACAGAATGTGAAATATGTGTCATTAAAATGAAGTAGGGTTTCTAAAATGATGAGTCTAAGATATGCTGAGGAGGCAGCATTATGAGGCAACAACAAAATGAATAATGGAAGAATCAAATGTTTTTAAACACCACATAGGAAGGATGACATGAGACACAATTAAATTTGTATGTTCAAAGAATGGATGATAAAAATATGTAAACAAATATTACAATTGGATTTAAGAAGACATGAAAAAGGACTAATTATAACAGTGTGTAGAATTGCGCAGAAGGCCCAGAGAATGGCACTAGAGATAACAGCTTTGATGTTACATACATACATACATACATACCTGTACTTTAGTGTGCAAAATAACATAACTTTTTTCTTTTGCTTCCTCAATTCTCTGAATAACTTGTTCCACTTTATCCCTAAGATCTTCTCTTTCAGTATGCCTGGTGTGGGCTTCACTGCCAACTGAAGGTTTACATGAACTTAGCAACTGTAGTTTTTTGACACATGTTTCATATCTAAAAGTAGGAGAGAAACTGCTTTAAAAATGCGTGTTTCAAAATGCTTATACCAAGAGAAGTGGAATGGCAAATAATGTGTACTGGTGGCTAATATGGATACATGTTGATACCAAACACAGCAAGTGTGGAATAGGTTAACAAAACAAATTTAGATATGAATTTGAGTACACTAGAATTACCTGAAATGAATAAAGTCTGGGTAATGGCATCAATGCCTGGGGTGCAACAACAGCTACAACATATGACTGGTCTCTTATGAACATGAAACTGATCATTCGTTGCTCTGCTACATAAAAATACCCAGTTATTTTGTTTATATACAGAATTAACTTTGAGACTTCAGTAGTGACATCTATGTTCAGTAAATCATTACCACCACAATATTTTTTTAATAAATATAAAACATCTTATCAGTAATAAACTTGATCACCATAACTGCTGATCTGTATCCCCATGGATAAAAAACTCTTGCCCAATGTGATACTTTCCACTCCACATTCACATCAACATGAATGATGTTCTGCTCAGTCTGTACCACCCTGTTCTCCCACTAAACTGAACCTATATTGTTTGGCTAACTGTCTTGAAAATGTTTCTATTGAATGCACGCTATGCTATACAGACTTGTGACTTTCCAAGTTCTAAATCTCACGTCCATTTTCCATCAATGGTAGGAAATTAAGAAATACAAGCCTCTGATGATGAATGTTGGTCATATAAGTTTCACAGATTCTGAAGTTATGAGTGGGCACAGATGGAGGCGGGGACTTATGTCAATTTTCCTAAGGAAAAGGACTTAACTAGGACATAAGATGGAAATCCAAAATATCACAAAGTTACACTTTTAGTAGAAATGAAACAGGTAGAATTCCTTTAACCCAGCAATCAGAGAACCAGACAGGTGCCAGATTATCAGACAGCACCTACACTGGCCTATGAATGATTTCAAGCTTCCACCACAAAGTAGATGAGATCCGTGCTCTTCTGGGATATTACACAGTATATAGTGGTAATTCCCTACCGATGTTTCGGGACAACCTACCAGTGCCATCTTCAATGGTCAAGCAAATCAAGACTTGGATTTCTGGACACTTGAAGATGGGACCAACAGGTTGTTCTGAAACATTGGTAAGGAATTACCACTAAACGTCCTTCCCGCTTTCACGTGAAGCCATACACAACTGTAAATTGTCCTTCCATTTTTTTTTAATAATGTGGATAGCTGACAATGCACAATCTCTCTTTGGGTTCTGCTGCTTTCAAGTTTCCTAATTATTTAAATTTTCTGATGAACTGTTAAAGTTGCTGTATCCTCTTGACTGCAGTACCCTCTTGACTGCAGTACCCTCTTGATCTTTTGAAACCATTACAATAAATCAATGGGCTCAATACAGTCTGGACAACCCAAGGTGAAGTCACGGAATCAGTTCATGCACCACAAGTTACGGAAAGCAGAAATTCCAGTCTTGGGACTACTTTCCTCAAGTGCTGAACTATCAGGAGTGCCAGATCAAAGGAGTTCCACTCATTAATATCCACTAGCACAATGGCTGCATTTGGAAGAGAAGGAAGGAACCAAGTCTATTTCTTGAAATTTTACTGAGAGTAAAGAGCACCTGACATAGTTCAAGTACCATATGTAGTTTAGAGCAATTTGGACACCAAATCAGACTTCCTTGCAACTTACAGCTGTCTCCATTTCTCTGAATGATCTTGTAATATTTCGATGTCTACAGAATTTCTTGCACAAATGACAGCCTTTTCTTCGAGCAGAACTTGATTTCTTGCAACAACTGCAGACAATTTCTGCTTGAGGTCTTGATTCTTCATCTCCAGTTCATATAATTCTTCTTTTAATTTATGGTTCTCTATTTCTAAATAGTTCTGTAAAGTAGAACAGTTGAACCGTTTTAATTGTATGCCATACATCTACAAACCAAAGCACAGTAAACATCACATACAGAATAATGGTACAGATGTAATGTCAATATAACAATCTTCCACCTGCTTGTTTAGTTAAAAATTACATCTGAAATGTTAGTGAGTTTGAGTTGTTGTAGAGACATCTTAGCAGTGCTCTGAGGAAGGAACATAATCATGTTAAATATCACGCCAAATATGACTAGTGGTATACCTACAAGTGCTTCTTCCAGTGTTAGTTTACATATTTCTTTTAATTATTAAAAGCCATCTAGGCTTCACAAAACATTTCACAATGTTGGTAGAGACAGTAAACTGAATTTCTGACAAAAAATATTATGTAGACTGAATCAACTAATAATGGCAGTATGTGGAAATTTCAAGCATGACTTAACAGCAGTTTGAATATAGTCAGGAAATTCTGACAGCAAACAATGAGACATTTCTACAATTTTCCTCTGTAGTTATTTATCATATATCTGAACAAAATGAGACAGAAATGGAGAGTTACCAGATATCAAAACATTTCAATTAGTTTCAAGTTTTAACAATGATCCTCTGTTATTTGCACTGAATCATATTCTCCTGGCCAAATGTGAAGATGATTTACAGTATTCAGTATACAATTTGGATTATATATACTGGCAGGTTTCATTTTATGCCAGGGTTACATTCCTGAAAAACATAACACAAAATTCCCATCCAAAATACTGTATTTCCTGGGGGTTACAGGATTGACAACCTCATCCTATATACTGTATGTCTAAACCACTAGTGGACATACAGACCTGTAGAGCGTACGTGTATTGTATATACAGTATATATACATTTTATACAGTATACATTTCTATACAATATATTTATTTATTTCTAATGCAATAAAAATACAAGAGACTCACATCCATTGGTTTTGGTCCAATTCATTCCAGTAGGACTGCGGTAGACTTGCTACACAACCACTTTAGTTCCTGAATTAGCACTTGCTGTATTCTATTAGCATTATCATGAATTGTACATACGTTAACATGAGCGATTCTAACATTACGATATATGTCAACAAGTTGTTCATGGGCCGGGCTAGCAGAGTTGGTACAGCAACTCGCTACGGGCTGGACAGTCTGGGGATCGAATCCCAGTGGGGGTGAGACTTTCCACACCCATCCAGAGCAGCTCTGCGGCCCACCCAGCCTCCTATACAATGGGTACCGGGTCTCTTTCCTGGGGGTAAAGCAGCCGGGGTGTGACGTTGACCACCCACCCCCATCTAGTGCTGAGGTTAAAGAAAGAGTAGCGCTACATCTCTACTCCCCCTCTGGGCCTTCATGGCCTGTTCTAGGGTGAACTCTACCTGTTACCTTTATGTCAACAAGTTGTTCACCTTTTTAATGTCAGCTTACTACATCTAATTTCTCTTCAATACCAATTGTCTTACACTGATTTTTCACTTTGATTGCACTAAGTGATGTAGATTTGTTTCTCACTCATATTGGTAACAAAAGCCAATGCTGTTAAAGGGGGAACTACATCAGCAGCATGACTGTAACACCAACGTAATAAATCCACACAAGTGACTGATGGCATGACAGTGATGACATTTTCAGGTAAGCTCCAACACAAGACAAGTGTCACAAAACTTTGTATGCCAACTTGCTTTTAACCAAAAACTATTCCATATCATCTGTGCCAAATCACATTAAACTGAAAATTATCACGTAAATTTTAAAAGTGATGTTAATTTTCAGGTCGTGTTAAAGCAAAAAGAAATTGCATAAAATGAGACCTGCCAGTATACAACTTTTCTATAGAGCTAAATACTGACAAAACATGCAAGAGAAGTTAAATAATAAATCTATTTGTGATCAATGAATGTGCAAATTTTGGTTGTATTATTTGGTAAATTATATGTTTTAGAAGGAACGAACTCATTAGGGGCAAGATACATCTTCATGATAAGACCCTGGAACAAGGTGACACTTTTAATTATTTAGGTTATACCAGTAATACCTCCTAAAAGGAGAAAATAATGTAAATTTAAAAATTGTACAGTGTTTCACAATACTAGGAATTGAGAAGCATAAAGTGAAGCCATCATTAGTTTCTAGGCACAAATTTACAAGGGGATATGTGTTTCATGAAGAAGCTGTGAGATACACATTCTCAGAACTATATTTAAAAAAAAAAAAAAACCTGGAAACAACATGTACACAAAATGAACCTTCACAGAATTCCAAGAATGGTTCTAACATTAAAAAAAAAGTTTGGGAAGACCTTTGAAATAATGAAAGTATAAAGTTGTGTAGCATCCACAGTAGATCTCAGTTGGTCAAATACTTAAAGGAGGATAAAGATGATGAAATAAATAGTTTGGATATTTTATAGAAATAGACCATAGAAAACTTTGAAAAACTCTGGATTTACAAATGATAACAGACAGCTGAAACAATGATACAATTTGAGATGATTTCCACAAGCATTCACACTAATAAGACAGAAATGCAAACTGTTTTTCTCATACATGCTGCCAATCACATCCTCTCTGAATTAACCTTTGGTTACTTCTGATAACGTGTCTTGTGCCCTATTTCTGTGTTTGTGCTTTTTGGACAGTACATCATAAAGATATACATTCCATGATGAAATTTCTGTTGAACCTTGTGGTGAAACCAGCAAGCATTAAATATAAATATATTCACAGAGGGACTCCATTAGTTTAGACTTACTTCGTCACAGCCGTAAAAGGTCCGATTGTTGCATTTTGGCAACACAGGTGAAATGCACACGATTTTCTGCTAAACTGATACAGGGTTTATTACCTGAGTATTATTAGGTGGAAGAAAGAAACTGCGAAAATCTTTGTTTTGCACTGAATGAAAGCAAGGAAGTGGAATAAGATATGTATTTTGCTATGGTCTTTGTTTATTCATTAGAACCCACACACTTCATGTGAAACTCAGATTGATTTTTGCAGCATTTCTCAGTTCTCCTGTAAGAGGTAATACAACAAGGCCTTGTATTATGCCCTATAAATTATGTTCCTGAAAAAGTGGGCATAATCAAAAAAGCATAAATCAAAATTGTTATTCCCATGTGAAAAAAAGACAAGCAAATGCAATTAAACAGCCAAAGGGCATTGCACTGAAAATGAGAGAATGCAAGTCAAAAAGTAAATTGTTATAGGGCATTACAGCAAGAAGGCTTAAAACAAACGGACATACTGTACTGGTGCACTGCATACTTACCAAGTGGACCTCCAATTCTTGTTGTTTCTGCAAATACTCCTTTTCACCAGTTACAGCTTGTAGCTTTTTATCTTCATCCTTTGATGTCAATGATTTATCAAGATTAATTTTTTCCATTTCTTTCAGTCTAATTCTTTCTGTTAGCTGAGACTTTTCATTCTCATGCTGAAACAATAAGAATGTTACAGTATTTACTGACAACTGAACAGTCACCAATTATTCAAGAATGACTCCATAGCAAGGAGTTAATCACCACATTTGTATGAACCTAATGCACACTTTTCTTCCCTTGAATTTCTTGTGAAAAATGAACAGCATATTATATTGGCACATGTCCAATGCAGTACATATATTGCTAGATGCTACAACTAAATATCTTGTGACTTAATGTAATTAATTAATTTTTTTCTATGTTAGAACAGGAACAGTAACTCAACATGCAATAATAAAACCTGAATGCACTTAATCTTATATTGTAATAATACATAGGCCTACTCAACAGTAAAGAAATTTTCTATCAGTACATCGGCTGAGTGCAGTACCAGCTCTCAAAATTAATACCAGAAAACAGCATGTTACAGAACATTGCATGTTTAATACATCAATTTATCTTCTGTTTCAATCACTGAATTCCAAACTGTGCATTGAACCACTCATCTGTCTCTCAAACAGTTTTGAAGGTCTCAGTTTTTTAGCTTTGACAACTAGACAGTTCGCCAAATTTGGAAGGCAGTGTGGCCTTTAGACTTCATATTTTCATAGGCCATAACAGAAGCACCTGGTCTTGAGGGAAGAGCAGAAGCATATGCAGCAATTGAGTGTTTACTTTAAAAAAGTGGGAAAATTACATTTTACAAAAACACTTCAGACAGTGGGAACAATATGTCAGTAATTTACAATGTAACTTACATGGAAGACAGAAGAGGAACTGAAAGAATTAAAAGAATGAAAAAAGAAGGACCACATCTCCAGTGTAAGTCCATTACAGAACAGACAGATTACTATATGCAACTAAGGACACATCAGAGAAAATTAAAACACAGTAAACATTAATGAACACAGCTACAGACAAACTGCTGGGGCAAGTTGTGGAACAGTTGGTTGAGGCATTATGCCACAAGATGGGAGGTTCCAGGTTCGATTCCCGGTAGGGACCTTGGAAATTTTCAAGTCACCTATTCCTTCTGCCTGCATTCCATAGCCTTGGGGTCCACTCAGCCTCTAACAGAAATGAGCACTGAGGAATTTCCTTGGGGGTAAAAGGCGGCTGGTGCCTACAGTTGACAAATCTGCCATTCTAGTTGTGCCAAATGTCCAAAGTAAGGATGAAAGACCAACATTCCATCCACCTTCTGTGTCTTTATAAGTTGTTAATGGGAAAGTTTTACTTTTTGCGGAAGAACAGAGGTTTTATGGAAATGAAAGTCTAAAAGTAGAACTTTCTAAGCATGCCTTCCAGAATTTACTGAGAACACTTCTTACATCTCACTAATATATGCTGGAATTAAAGACATGTACCAAAAGAATGGAACACTGTATAAACTGCTCTAATTTACAAGAAGGTGGTCAGAGAGAACTGTAAAAATGGCACAGGTATAAGTATGCTTAATCCTGGGAACAAAATCTATCCAAAGATATATCATGTGAAGAATAAACACTACATCTGAGTCCATGCTAGATGCACCCAGAATATCTTTAGGAAATGGTCATGTACAGACTGTCTTCATTATTAACTAACTGAGAAATCAGGGAATTTAACTTACTGACTCCAACTGCTTTCCTGGATTATGAGAAAGACTTTTGATAAAGTTGGCAGAAATAAACTTCACAAGTAATAATTAACAAAGACTTTCCACAACACCTAAAATGAGTGGTATAGAGCTTATGTCTAGATACAAAAATTGCAATAGATAAGGAACAGTTTAAAATGGAAAAAACGGTAAAAATATATCAGGATGTGAGACAAGAATGACCATTATCACCAAAACTTAACACACACGCACACGCGCGCGCGCTCACACACACACATGCGTGCACGTACGCACAGAGAGAGAGAGAGAGAGAGAGAGAGAGACCTGTGTTACACAGAACCTGGACAGAACGGAAAACTGTCTTTAGTGGAAAACTTTTACAGTCCTGAGGATATTGTGTAAGGACTGTTATAAAACCACCTTTTATGAACAGAAACTGTCTAATCTGGAAACAGAAAGCAAGGACAAGACTTCAGCAGAAAATATTCTCCATGCTTTTATTTAATTTTGTTCTGCATTGTACTTTCAACATGACTGTTCCTGTCCACTGTCTATTGTGTATCACCAGTGAACAAAACTGTTAGCAAGTGTAGCTAAGCCAGAAGAAGAGTAAGGGGAGGGTATGGACTGAAGGCTGCCACAATTTTGGTTTTGAACTAGTCAGTAAATTGATCCGTGTATAGCACCAGTCCAGATACATTGGTTTACCGACAAAGACGTGCAGTAGCCACAGGCACACAATGGGGATATCCAAACCTCACTCCTTCATACCCTTAAATGTTTCAAAGTTCCAACCAACCCAAACAATTAGACTTGCTGGTGGAAGGTTTACTCCCATCAGAAATGGACAACCACACCATTTACAGTAAAATATTTGAAGATTTTTACTTTTTCATTTAGGTGTAGCAATGGCATCCAAATAAAAGATTCATGCTTGATCTCAACACAAATGGAAAGTGAGTGAAGGAGAAAAAGACAAATTGTCACTGCAACCAATCGTGGCAAAGTTTAACACTGGGAAAACTCAAAGCAAATGACATATTAAAGCCAAGTCAGCAATAAGAAATCGGTGGCTAAACTGTAATAATGGTTCAATGAAATGCAGACTCCCAACACTGGATAACTAGAGCAATAAGAGTGTGTAGAAGTGGATAGTAAGTGCCAGAGCCACAAACCTTTCCATATCCGGAACAGTGGTATACGAACACGCAAAAGAAGTGGCTAAAAAGGTGGAGGCAAGTAAATTTAGGGCACCCAATGGATCACTAAAAAGATTCACAAAGAGTCACAAAATTGCATTTAATAAACTCTGTGGTGATGTTTGTTAAGAAGCAGCGGGCTGATTTGCCAGAATTCATGTATGTGTATGAAGAAGAACCTGCCAGCAATAGAAAAAATTCTGGCACCTTTCACTTCTGTTATGGGAAGGTTTCATTGCATACATACATACATACACGGCAAATACTGTAAGACAACTAAAAACTAATTTAAAGAATCACTTCAAAATAAATTAGAATATTCAAGATACTATTTGATTTGTTGACAATCAGGCAACATTTGCAAAAATACGATGACCTTCAGTGGGAATTATATGTATTAAATATAATCTGCAAGAAACACAACTTAAAGATTTCTACTGTTGAAACAAAGTTATGGTTTTTAAGGGTGTGAGCAGATTAGAGAAAAAATTGTTACTGACAAAAAAAGTAGTTACATAAACAATGTAATTTAACAACTTGTGATACAAAGTACTGCATATAAATGATAATGATGTACATAATAAGCTACAAAGATTTCAACACATATGTGGAACAACTCAACACAAATTTAAAATACGTAATAAGGAAATACTGTTGAAATCACAAAGGACAGTGGTAGTACCAATATTCCTGTATGGGTATGAGAACTCGACTTCACAGCAACAGCACGAAGTATTAAATGAGAGAGTGGAGACAAAATGTTTGAGATTATTCACAGGACATACATTATTTGACCATTAAAAAAATTTGAAATTATGACAGGAACTAAATATAAACAATCTAAATCAAATTAATGTGGATTACAGACACAAGTGGACATGACAGTTATTAAGAATAAACGACACTCACATTCCCCAATTAGTATAGGAATACGTTCCAACCAGCAGCAGCAATGTAGGTCAACCAAGCAAAAGAGGGACAGACTAAGACATACAAAGCTTGAAACAAGCCTGGAATGGCTTACATCCTGTTGCTGACTATGATAAAGAGGAAGCAGATGGCTTTGTATAATGACAGGAAACAAATGTATTTAGAAATTATCCAATAAATTTTGTACAACCAATATAAAATTGTATTCAATTTAAAACTGTCTGAAGAGGATTTTACATTACATCTAGCAGTAAATCTGAGAATGTATAATCATGAACAACAACTCACCTTGGCACAAACTTCTTTGAGGTGTTTCAGTTCCTGTTCCAAATTACCCAAACGTAATTGATACCTCTGTGACTCTTCCAGGGATTTTGTATACAGTGTTTCCAGATTGTTCAGTTGGTCCTCAAGCAGGGCTATTACCTCATCACGGCTGCGAGCTGCTTCATGTGCTTCTGCCAATTCATATTTGAGCTTCTCTGCCCTGTCTCCCAATTCCGCTGCAGTCTCTTCCAACCGTCCTTTCTCTGCTGTTGCTTTCCAAAGGTGCTGCTTTAGCACATCGTGATGTCCCTTTCAAAAGAATAAGTAACATTACTTTTAAAATTGAGCGACTTCCTCCATTTTGTCCATGATTTGTACGGGGCAGTCAAGACTAATGCTAATCATGATGTGTGCATATGCATTCAAATCAAGGAAGAGACAGACCAGAAATTCAAAGACAGGATGTCAAGATAAATGAACTTAATTGGGCAGACAGTAGTTATGTTACATAAAAGAGGCAGAAAAAAAGCCTATGCATAATAGAAAAACATTCATGCTCAAAGTTTGAACATTTTTGTTATATAGCACCAAGATATGTTAGAAAAGTAATTTCAGTGTTAAATGTAGTCAGGAAAAGCCAGGGCAATAGACAAGTAAGGTGATCACCAGAGTGACTGACACTTGTACCAGTGTTGCACTACCTGTCTAAAAAGCAATCAGGGCTCAATGTTCTCACCCACCACTGCACCTCAGCTTCCATCCTGTTACTGTGCCAGAAATATCTTTGGAGGGCTTCTTTAATGGAACAGAGAGGTTGGGGTCACTAAGTGCAAAGTCAGGGCTGCATGATGGGTGGAAAAACCACTACCAGTTAGCCCACTCCAGGAGTTGTATGGGAATGCGCACTGCTGTGGGAAGGACCACTTTCTCCATAAGCTAGCTTGAGCATATCAACGAGATGGCCATAGTGTTGCACATTGTGTCATACATTCAGTGTTGTCCCAGAGTCCAGGAAATTAAGCATAATGACCAACACATCCTCATATAACACCAGTAATCCCTTCCCTGAAGAATGGAAGGTCTATAACTTCCTTTTGTAGGTAATGTGATATGTTGCCAGTCAACCAAAGCTGCTTCTGATGTTGAGGTGGAGAACTCACACTTCATTGCTGGTGATGATGCAAGCAAAGAGAACCAGGGCCAGAGGACAGCAAAGTCAGCAGCATTTTGGGATGCAATTGAAAGACTCTCCCTAAGCTCCTAGACCATAGGGCTACAGTGAATAAAGGCCATTAATGCACAGCATCCTGGCACCTGACGGATCCCAACCAGAAGAAACTCTGTGGCTGGTTGACAGAGAAAGCCCGCATGTCAACACGCACACCTGTAGACCACATTACAGTGCTGTCTTGCCCCCCACAAAATAGCTAAGACCTGGTGCTTAGCAGCTTAAGTGTTTGTGGTTGAGTGAAGAAGCATGAGGACAGCAATCTGAGATAATGATCAGGTAAAACCAGTGATGTGTCAGTGGGTGCAAATACTGACACCTGATATCCTTCCTAAGGAAACTGAACAGGTGGTACATTGGTGGGTCAAATGTCTTAGTCACTTTGGTGATTATTTGGAGAAATGGCATTTGTATGTTACTCTTTGTTTTGAAGGACACTGTACTAAAGCAATAAACACTCTCAGATGTTCTTGATTTCAAACTTTTGTAATGTTCTGAATGTTGTACTATTTATTTTGGATGATCATCCAAAGTAAATAATAAAACACTCTGATTTTACTTACTGAATATCACTTGTTTATTCCTAGTCATTCTGTTAAAACACAGTCTTGGTGCTGACATCAGCATCTTCATAAAATAATCCATAAAGAAATAAACAAGTAGTCAAATACAATACAAGCACCAAAAGAACTTCCCTACTGTCTTCCTCTGTTCTGCAGGGGTGTTCAACATAGGAAAAGAGAAAGAATTGCATCATGAATTTATATATTAAAAAAAATTTGCATGTGATTCATGAATCCCTTTTTATATATGTAATATGATTAAATAAAAGAGAAACCAACCTCTCAACAGGTAAGCATAAATAGACAGTGGAACTACAACTTCTAACTTTCTGACAAAAAATTAGCTTCTTCAAAAGCAAAAGAAAATACTGGGTGTCAAGTATGTACCTACCCTTTATAAATGCATATGTTTTATGAACAAAGGCATTGGTATAATGTACTACCACAAGCTAACAGAAAACAAAGCCCATGTCATTATAGGAAAACAGATCACCTGAAATCACAAGTAAAATCAGTGAATAGTGTCATGTGTATGTGTATTAAATACACTTCAGAGAAAGGATGATGTCCAACGAAACGGAGTAAGTTAGCATGTAGAGAAAATACATCCACCTTTCAGCCTTTGAACATGTCCTGTTTTCCAAAAAAATTATAGATCTGCAGTGCTACAAAAACACTGGCAGGTAGTTTGAAATGTGTAGATTACCTTTGGTACATAGCCATGCTGTGGAGTACTGTCACTATACGAAAGTCCACTTTCTGCATCATCACTCTGTGTTTCTGGACTTGCTGAAACATTACATTAATAACAATTAATGTAACACACTACTGAAGGGGGGGGGGGAAGCAAGGAACAGAGAATATTACATATCTCTCCATAACTGAAATCACCAGAGCAACAGTCTGAAAGCTACAACAGTATAATGTTTATTATTGCTGAACTGGTAATAACTAGAATCAATATTGATGGTTTGGGCGCCTATTTATTTTATTTGAAGTGTAATGGTTCAGGAGCCCAACAAATCTTCAGCATGCAACGTCCTAACTGTTCACTTACTTCATATCTTATAAGTTAAGATCCAGAGTTTCCATTAAAAAAGTCAGTATTTTAACATAAATATAAAGTAAATATGATCTCCCTTATTCTGCGTGTATTATTTCAACATGTTACTGAACGTAGCAAAAAAAGTAAAACAATTAACCTCATACATGTGGGTTCAGACAGCCTCAAACTAGAGGGCCAGAATTATTTAGGATTTGCAGTGACAAAGTGACATCAGAACAAATTTATCTTTAAGCATTTAGTTTTCCTATCAATGATAATTCTATCAATGCTCCATACTTGTCTGTGGTTAGGAGCTGGTAAAATAAACTCATCTGAAGCTGCAGCAGCAAGCCTCATCCCATTTCTACAAGTAAAATAATCTGGGACATACCTTTCTGAAGAGGGTCTGGTAAGACTTTGTCATCACCTTTTTGACCACCACTGTAATAAAAAACAAATATAAGATTACAAAGGTATCTCAATAATTCAACCACTGGTTAATTTACAAAGAAAGAGTGTCTTGCATGACATGTAATATGGTCTCACTCAAACATGTGCTGTCCTTCAAATGTTTTAATCTACAAGCTGAGGACAGAACCAACTACTATAGTGTTTAACTTCCGAGCGTAATGTCCATAACTAAAGACTGCCAATATTTGATGTCACACACAACACACAGAATTACCATGTCTGTAACTATACATGCACAAACGCTTCACAGGACACTGTGATCCACACAAATTTCACAAAAGAAGCCTGGGGGGGGGGCTATGTAAGCAGTGTTCAAGAATCATTATGTTGTTTAAATGCACCTTCTACACAGCAATTACCATAATGAAACTTGCATACTTTTGAATGATTAGGCCCTAGGATTACATGGTTCATAAGTTGCCTCCAATTCACAAATCTGCTTGACCAGTATTTTGGTATTACTGGTGAAAAAATTAAGAAGTTGCTTCTTGTGGGATGACATTCATAAGGTTAATGAAAATCCATCACACAGTCCTGAAGTTATTGGAACACACACACACACACACAAACACATATATGCATGCATGTACCCATGAATATGAAATATAATAACTATTTTGTGACTTGTACAAACTCACAGGATGTCCAAGATAAAAAGAAACATGCATATTCACACATCTGTTTCTTTTTACAAAATGTAGAGAGTAGGCTAAAATGTAGTGACAATAAGGAATGGTATACAAACACCAAATTTTATATCTGTGCAACTTTCTATCTTTGCAGATCTCCTGGTTGCTACCTTCCATATGTTACTCTCTAGTTTAATGATGCTGTTTCAACTACTTAAGTAGTGTCTAATGAGAACTGGCAGGATAAATGCGAACTATGAAAAGGACAGGCCAAAAGCAGTAAGTAGGGAGTCTCCAGACTGGAATTCACACTAGGGTCCTTCTCAATATACAGCAAAAAGCACCCATTTATTCTGGTTTAGGGTATAAAATTTCCTGGAATATAAGCCTCTAATTTAATTGACAGTAAAATATTTTAAGTGTAACATGAAGCCATAACAAACACACAAAGAAACAGTCTTAAACACCTGGCTTTTCTCAGTTACCATTTTTATCAGCTTCTGTTCAACGACTGAATCAGTCAGTCCTATCTTCAAAAAAGAATGCATGGGTGTACATCAGCTGGAAATAAGAATATTTTCAAATTTTTTTTCCTTTTTATTTTTTCTAGTTTTGACTTGAAGCTAATTTAGTGCGGAAAAAGTCTACCACACTGGAGTCTCACGACAAACATGTCAATGATGTTACATATGGTTTACTGTTATGAGAAGCTGGGGCTGCTCAGTCTATATGGTAACAAAGAACTAAGACATCGGCTAAAAGACCAGGGTTCGATTCTTGATATGGGCAGCAGTTTTTCTCTTTGCCACTGTGTCCAGACAAGCTCTGCGCCCATCCAGCCCCCTTCTCAGTGGATACTTGGGCTTGTTATCCACAGATGAAGTTACAGCAATGTGAAACTCTCCACTCAATCTCATCCAATGCCAAGCAGGTCTAGAAAAGGGACAGTTCTATCTCACTGCTTACTGTTAGTGAAAGCAGATCCATCTTCAAGGCAAATTTGTAATGACTGCCAAACTCTTAAACTCTCAGTACTGGAATGTTATGCCTAGTTGGCAGCCAAAGAATATGAACTATACTGCATGCCATACATCTTTGGACTAAACAACAGTGTCAGAGTTTACTGTAGTCTACTATATCACAATATTAAATAATAATAATA
>Ga0268261_10000464_pt1 | contig 25328 bp, 21 predicted proteins | sample TergutNc150P1_FD_190353 | JGI IMG/M metagenome (GOLD analysis project Ga0268261, IMG submission 190353) | Nasutitermes corniger P1 segment gut microbial community from laboratory colony in Florida, USA - Nc150 P1 (SPAdes) (version 2) | ecosystem: Host-associated > Arthropoda: Insects >...
TATATATGACATTAGTCGCCTAAAGGTTAATGATTTAACCCTTATCCTGCTAACATGGAGAAAATGGTGAGCTAATAATGCCAGCAAATAGCAGATGGGATTTAATTCGGGCTTTAAAGGGTTAAAATGCAAACAAGACAGACAGCTAATAGCAGAATATCAATGTCTGAGTTTCTCTACTCAGCATAGTCTATAATTCTTTGCTGACCTTTATTTGTTCTTAAATGAGATGTTGCATTACTATCATACAGGTGGTAACATGCGTTCATGACAATGAATTTTAAAATTAATTGGAAGTGGAAAGAAGGAACCTATACTCAATACGAAGTGTCTAATAGGGTTCCACAGTAGTTTCAACTTGTGTCAGCAGTTTCAGGACAAAAACTACATCTCAGTGTCATGGTCGAAATGCAGTCATTCATATTTTGTATTCAATCACAGGTTCAAATCTCAGCCAAAGACTGCACAATAAATCCCTCTGGTAAAATGCTAGAAAAGAACCACAGAAAGGTTCAAAACACATTCTTCCTGCATCCTTATAAACTCATAATTCAGTCATCCTAAACCGTTTAACACCTTGTATCAAATGCAGCTGCAACAGCACTATCCAATAAACATTAGAGTGTCATCAACACCAAGCCTGCCCTCCAGACAAAGGGTTAATACTCACCATTCAAAGTTTGTGATATATTGGTAGTTATTCTGGGAACAGATCTGAATAATTTTTGAAAGCAACTCATCTCTGTATGTTGTGCCTTCAGCTTTGTCCATATGCACCATTAGCTTCTTCACAATCTCCATTAGGTTCTTCTTGGACACCTGAAGCATAATAGGCATAACCGTCCATTCACACACAGAAAAGAACTCAGCCTGCTGACACCCACCACACACTTCCCTGGCACAACATTTTCTTTCTTGTTCTTGTAGAGTTTATAAGAAAACATTCTCCCCTCACTGCTATCATATGAATATAATTTGCTACTGCAAAGTTTGTGGTATGAATAATATCCACATAACAGCTGTATGGACTGATACATTTAGTGTATGTCAGCCTTCACAATTTTTGGATGATGCATTAGGAAAAAGCTTGCCATATATTTTGCTATAAACGGATGGGCAATTGCAAGATATAGGTATGTCTTTATCATGAATTAGCTCTCAACACAGTCTTGGTGATGGTAGTTGTAAAAACTAACATAAAAAAAAAAAACTTACATTGCAATAACAAATTTAGTGGCTTTAGTAACTGAAAGGCCTAGGCAGCAACTTTCCCCTTACTATAATGTCTGATAAAAGACACATGGAAGTTTCTTATGCTCCATGAAGCCACAATATTTTGAATGTTCTAGTTATATACTTGCCATGCCATACAGGAGATCAAGAGCACGAAGACGGATTGACTCATCCTTGTCATCTAGACACTGCATGATGAGGTCTTTATGAGCCTGCACTGACTTTGGATGTGTCTTCAGTATCTTTGACATAGCCAGAAGTCCCAGGTACTTTACTGCATGAAAATGTTACAGTTATCCTGTATCATATCGGATATTCATATTTCTCAAATTTTCCAAAAGAGCAGGAAGAATTCTAGATTTAAATGCTGAGTTCTGCAGCATGTTACAATACACATTTATTTAATATATTTTCTAAGCTATAAAAATCAAATAAAACCTAATTTATTAAAATTAAACCCATTAACTCATGTACAAGTTTAAAAGACCAGCTAGTTAAATATTAACTTCTCCAATAGGGCTATGCACCACAGAATGAAGTATTCCAACAACATTTGGAACACAGTGTCAACTACAAGGCTTCTTTCCTGCAACCAAATTTATTAATTCCAGTAGTAGAACACTTACAATTCTGATCCGAGTCTTCAATAAGTATTCGCAGCTTCTGCACACAAAGCTAAAAAAAAGAGAACAAAAAATACTGTCAACATACAAATGTACATAAATACATGTAAACAAACATACATACACACACTACTGCAAAATGTGCTTAGGAATGACATCTTCTTTTGCAAAATTTAGGTCCACTACAGCCAATGTACCAGACTTACCGTACGTACTGATGTCTGTGTCCCTTTAAAAGAATGAAGCTATTGTTACAAACCCAAAAAGTCTTGATCTTTAACCCCTTGCCACAGGGCTGGACATTTAAATTCTAGCACGCCATTTTTGTAAAACATAAATATTTATAAACAAAAAAATAACATTATGACACACAAAGCATTTTGTTGAGGAAAAAAATGAGGTTTTGCAGCATGTCTCAAAAAATGCAGTAAGTATGGGTTGATTAAATAAATTAAATATATGGGTGGTAGCAGTAATTGCATCCCATATACAGGACAGGCACTAACTGTGCCATGAAATGGCTGGCTTCTGCAGTTATCTTTGCTTCATCGGTTGTTATGCCATGCTGGCAAAACTGCATCAACAGCAGCCACTCTATTCCTCTATCTCTGTTTTAGGCACATGTTTTTGTGTCACTGTTCTTCCATCACACAGAAGAATTTATATTTTGTCACCATTTTTCAAAACAGGAAATGATGTCAACACAGCACTACATACTACTTTCTATCTTTGTAGTCTGCTCTTTCTACAGTGAATCTCTTCACAAAAATGTATTATTTCAAGCACTTTGAGCAAGCCTAAACATTTCCGTTTCATTGCCATAATTGTGGTAGAACCCATATACCTTAAGCATGAACAACAATCACAAAAAAACATCCTAATACCATTCAATGGCCACGCAACACTATACACAATTCAACAAGCTATTGTGCTGAACAGAACTTCAGACAAACTCATAAGATATATGTTCCTCATTGGCTAAAAGATGGAGGGTGACACACCATACAGACTTAAGGAACTTGGACTTGGAACATATACATTCTCCTGAAAAAATGGTGACATAATGAGTGTGGATTGATAGTATGTTCATGGACAACTAGCCACAAGCAACCCCAGAAGTAAAACTGCAAATATTGTCACTGCAAATCATTACAGAAATTTCTTTAAAATTCAAGTCTCCTGCAATGTGACCCTTGCGTTGTTAGGCAAGTAATTACTGATGCTTCATGGGATCATAATGTGTAACAATCATGACTGCTTGACAATGAACAGGATGGGACCATGATCCATCAACAGGTCAAGAACTACATGCCCAGTGACAGTGTCACAACCCGGAAGATTTTAGTGATTTGCAACACCACTGTGAGAAACTGAAATGTGGCAAAGACTCCTTGTTGTAATGAAAGCGCCAGAAAACCCACTTTATTAAAATTTTATTACACACATAACATGATGGCAGTGACATTATGTATGACTTTTGGCACTATAACAAGTCCCTGCTATCAGTCATACTCATTCCATGACACACCACACTTGTTTAGCCCTGTGTACGGATATATAGCACAGCCAAAGAACTATAAATGCAGTATTCAACTATCTGCTTGGTCCTTCACCGTTAAAACTGTAACTCCTTTCACACATGTTTATTTTGTTGTAACTGGTGTAATTACTCCCTAAGAATAAACATATACAGTATTTCTTGTAAGTCTAAATGCACATCCCCTTTACTATCACATATGTGAACACATTAAGCACCTGAATGTACTCAACAAAAGTTCAAGCACAGTATCTTATTGCAAATGAAATAACTTCAAATAACTCACCTGTATTGATGCACTATGATTTGGCATTCCTGATGAAATTGAGATCAGGACTGTCAACAAACCAATCAATTTGCATATTACACTAGGCTGGTACTTAACAACTAGCATGGACAGACAAAAAACAGAGAAGGGATCCATCCTGCAAAGGCTGGTGTTTTGTAGGAGCATTCACTGTCATACAACTGAAAAAGTATAACACTAATACCATACAGCTGCATTAGTGGTTTTGAAAAATTCCTCAAAATGAAACAATACCATGAAACAAGCAGTTACTAAATACTTCCCTCACAATAAATCATGAAGTGAATGTAAACATACAGCACAGACACCAAAACAATGAGAGTCTGTGACTGCCCATCAGCCAAAGTCACAATTTAAGTACAGTTCAAGTATAATCTCTGTTACTTACAATCAGGAAATCAAATGCACTGAAGTACATTAGATTTAATCCAATGGGAAAGTGACTGATACTCTAAAACACAGATGTTAATTCACTGTAAACTGTGCTTTCCACTTGCTGCACCCACTTCCTCAGCCATGTTCACAACCATTCCCAAGTCAATAAAAAGTTATGGGAAAAACCATGTGGTTAACTACCACTTAAATTGTACACAATAATTAATGGTTCTGTATTAACTAATCACAATTATGTACTGTCAAATTAAACAAAGAAGCTAACCTGATTACATATGAGCTTTCGCTAAGAAAAGGGATACATCTGTTCAAATATCTCACCTGCGATAACAGTATTGATGCATTCATACAGGAGGGACATGGCTGATGTGCTGTGAAAGAATCGATCACATGAGTACCAAGTTTTAAATCAATTCATTGGCAGCAAGCACCCACCAAATGATTTACACAAGATCATTACGTTAATTTTACAGCCATCCTCTCTATACTCAAATAAAATTATGTTCTGTATAACCAACAAACATTATTCAGGTAATCCATTTTTTTGGAAATGCAACCACTATGTAAGAGAATTTTAACTGTGAAACTTACGAAGCCATTTTGCAAAAACATTATTATTTAATTAACTAGGTAATGAAACAAACACACACTACTGGATTTACTTACTTACTAACACTTATCTAAACATAATGCATACATTTTTTAAAAAGAAATTTTATAAAAAAAAAAAGATAAAAATCATGCACAAGATCTTGATATTGTGCTAGTCACACAAATACAGCTTAGCTTAGTACAAGGTTGGAAGCAGTGATGATAATTTTACCTGTGAATGAGGTTGGTGAGTGGTTCTATTAGCTTTTTACCAAGCCGAGGTTCCAAGGGGGTGAGGGCACCAAACTGAAAATAACAATACAAAAGCCAATTCAGCATACCTTAGCTGAAGCAACCTAAACCATAACTTTAAATGAAGCACTAATGGGGAAACTTGGATTTGGCTTGAGATGGGACAGAGACAAGCGCTGAGAGACAAATAAACCACAAATTTTAAAATAAGAGTTCACTGCAAGTAACTAACATAAATTATAAAGGTTACCTCTTAGAAGCAATATCATTAAATCTTAATACCAGCATACTCACTAACTGATTTTCAGCAAAACTATTTCAGTACTGTTCAATGTACACTACTCACCAAAATAATAATTTATCACAAACGCTGTAACAAAACGTAACAGCTGACAGGTACTTAGAAGCCAAAAAGATGTACATCACAGGTACGATATCCAGATTGATGCCACACACCAGCTGCTTATTTTCAGCAACTTTCATCCTGGCCCTTTTACTGTAGTGTACATCCATCCCAGCGACATCCTTTATTCTTCAATATACTGAGCATTAATTATTTACATGCATCCAAAAACGATTAAAACCACGCCTATATGAAGTTCATACATAATCATACAGGCTTCATCTATAGCACCCAGCAACAAAGCATTTTTAAAAAGATTACTGTCTTTTGGGTTGTGGTAACATATCATACAGCAGATAGGTACTAATGGGGAACAACCTATCCATCAAACTACAGCCATAACATCCCAGTAGACAGTAATCTTCAGTTACCATTGTGATAGCCTCAAATGTCATAAAATGTTTTTAATTTTGGGGCACATATCATATTACCTTGAAACAAGGTTTATCAGTGGTTGAGTAAGTTTTCGTCCAATTTTTGGTTCTATATGAGTCATGACACCAAACTGGAAAAGAATTACGAATTGTAGAATAAGATCGTAGAATATGAGTATTCAGGTCCATTCAAACATAACCTCTGTTTGAAATAGACAGTCTTGACAACCTCTGTATTTAAAATTACTCATATGTCACCACATACAAATCTAATTCATAGTTCTGGGAAGCATAACCTCATCTATGCAAAACCTACCAACAGCACAGTACATTTTTAAGCAAAAAGAGTTCATATAATATGACATAAAATTTAGTAATGTGTACATCAGCATATGTTTACACAGCGCGCGCACGGACACCAGTAATTTATACAATCCTCACACTAACACATATTTTAACATTTCACACTATTTTTAAATTGTCTTTTGCACAAATGCACTTTGTTGGAAAAATAAATTATTCAACCTGTTCAAAATTTCTGTTCTTCTGCGAAGGAAATCTTAGTTTCTACCATGTAAGAGATCAATATGCAACATAAAAGAGGCAATGTACATATAAACATAACATTGCAGCACGTTCGTGCAACTACTGTTGCAGTGGAAAAGCGAGTATTACACAACTTGAGTGTGTGTATTTGTAGCCCTAAGTATCCAGCATGCAATGCAAATGCATTGTATTGTCATCTGTGACATGTCCTGCTCTGCATTATTTTTCCACATTACCACATAAACGGCACGATTTTCGGAGGGGGAAAAAAAAAGTTACTCAACATAAAATGTGTTTTGATTTCCTCTACAAATTTTGTCTGAAACATTTCTCATTCTCAGAAGAATTGGGCAAGATATGATCAAATATGTCTAGTGGTCTTCATGTAAAGTACCCGTTATTCTTGCTGATTGTAATGAAACTTGAATTTTCTCGACAGTATTTTGAAAAATACTCAAATATCAAATTTCAGGAAAATCTGTCCAGTGGGAGCTGAGTTGTTCCATGTGGACAGATGGACAGACAGACAGACATCATGAAATTAATAGTCACTCTTTGCGATTTGTAAATGCACTGAACAAGATACAGCACCAGAATAAACAACTGATCAAGATTACAGTCAAATTCACACTGTATGTCCACTCTATCGAGATCAATGCCGTCCATACGGAAGCGTCTTCAACTACTTGAATAGTCAGTTTGGGGGACCACTGTGAGATGTCATTAGACATGCACATTTTTCATACTACTAATACAGATTCTTGAACACCATTTTTGTTCAACAGCGGAAGCACCACATGTACGCTTCTATTTGTTACATTAAGCAACATTTAGCAGCAACTCTGTCCTCAGCATAAAAATTCTGAAGACAAAACTATAAAACACACAATCACGTACATTTTCATTGTCAGGAATAAGAAAATTGGTGTAAATTCTGTGAAAAAGTATAGTTGATGTAGAATCCACAAAAATTTAATATTGTTCTTAATGGACCTTTAACTGGGACCTTACAGAAATTGAACAAAATTCACAAAAAAAAATGAAACAGGGGTTTCAGCATATGCGTATGTCTGTGCATGCATGCATGCGTGTGGGAGGTGTGTGGGTGTACACTCTCCTTTTATTTTTTCTGAGTACCTTTTTGGAGGCAGCAGTAGATCATGCTCACCTATAACTATTACTTCCTCCTGCTAAATACATGGGTATGTGAACTGAAGATGAACTATCTTTATTTATATTGTCCAGTAAAAGCACAGAAAACAGGATAAAGCTACATTACACAAAATTTGTGTAGAAGTAAATAATACCCAAATTTTTTACTGCATGTCAAACACCCTCTGTTCCCCCAAAATGATCACAATTACACACCAACAGAAGTCAATTTATATCTCCTAAAATTAAATCAAGATATTGTTAAATTTATCACACTGTGCATGAATGCCTGTACAGATATATACATGGTTCTGGCTGCAGAAAGAAATATGTGTTATAAACATTAAATATTCATGCAATCAATAATTCTTTTATTCGCATCATTGTATAATGTCTAATCCTACCTTACATAATGCACACAACCACAATTTTGTACAGGAAACTGAAAGAAAACTGTGCACTAAACATGACATCAAAACAGTACATTTATAAATGTTTATTTTTCTGGATAATTTTTCCTCCCAATTTCATTAATTTCAGTTTCAAGAATAGTGGTAAGGAGAACAGATGTGAGCACTCACCAGCTTAATAATCTTAATAAGCATCCAGTTGTTAGTAGAAGTGGTCATCAGTTTGAAGAAGACTGGAGCCAGGCTTAGGTAATTCTTTGGATTCTTACGCGCCAACTCACACACCACATTCACAGCTGCTGACTGGACACCTGTTGCCAAGTCAAAAACCATTAACAGCACAACAATGCAACACAAAATCATTATGATGAAACGAGCAAATCCCACCACTTTATATGAAAAAAAAAAACCCCTCAACAAAATGCCTTTAAAAATCCCACAAACAGTAAAACTGTGATGTGCAAAGTTACAGCCTTTGGGGAAATAGAAGAGTTGGAGGACCCAAAGGCACATGAGAGACGATACAAAACATGAACAATATTTGCATCAGCATTCATTTGAATGAAGCCAGTGTTTCTGGCTGATAGTTACCATACTGATCAAATGACAGTGCGCATAGTGGCGAGACAAAATAAATGCTATGTAAAAAAAAAGACCCCATCTTTTAATAACTTCATATTCTTCCACACGTCCTTATGCAACTCCTCGCACGGTGCCATGATCTGTCCTGTTCTTAAATTTCAGACCTGTACCACCAAGGTCAAAAGACCTACTTTGGCAATTAGTCACTCCCACCAATTATCTTTTTGAAATGCTCTGGCTACTTAGCGCCATGCATACGATCAGCACATGCTGATTCTCCTATTCTCTTCAGGTTCTGCAGCCTCACCTGCTTCAATCTTTTAAACCGACATTACCTGGCGATGAAGTTTCTCTTCTCCTCACCCCCAGGACCTGCATAGTGGTTTACTACCACATGACCTTCTCCCTCACAACAGTACCACTGACCCTCACCCTGTCTCTATCTCATTTTCTAGCTATTTCTCTGAGGAAAGGTTCATTACAACCTACAGAAGAATTATCTACATCTGATGCAGCAATGGCCTTAACACTTGCCTTAAACTGGTTTTCATTTCTCTTCATCAAATTTTCATGTATTTACACCAGAATGGCATCCAACCACATCAATTCTCATACACCTGTTCAACTCACATAACACCTGCACTTACTCTAGGAAAGACATTGCTCTCTTTCCTTTTTATCCTCATGCTCTTCACCTGCCTGTCCACGACCATCTGCAGACATTATTAAAACAAGAAGGCAACATTTAACTCTAAAACTTGTGAAAAGCATAGCTGAACTACAATTTGTAGTGTACTCATACAGTATCTTAGATGGAAGGATAATATTAAGATGGATCTTCAGGATGTGGAATGTGGGTGCATGGACTGGTTAGAGGTGGCTCAGGATAGGGACAGGTGGCAGGTACTTGTGATGCGGTAATGAACCTTCGGGTTCCATAAAATGTGGGGAATTTCTTGACTAGCTGAAAACTGGTTAGCTTCTCAAGACGGACTCTGCTCCATGGAGTAAATAAATAAGTAAGTAAGTAAGTACTCATACAGTATCTAGATAGGTAATGAGTGAGGCATGCATACACATTATGAATTATACATATAGACTGTGTATTACTATGCAAGTAAGACTGCATATAAGCAAGGGAAATACATCACAATACATGAGGGTGGTCACAATGATTCTTCTGAGAATAAACAAAATGATGATTTGCAAATCCATGAACATGTGGGCTCCCTGTATAATAATGTTACTATTTAACAGTTTATGCAAACTGCAACCCCTCAGCCACAACAAATGCCTCAGAGTTTCGTTCATTCAACTACAGTGTCTGATATGTGCAAATGGCTTAACATTTTGTACCTTGACAGCCAAGCTGTGGTAGCTGCCTAAGGCTGCTTTTCCATGAGCAGCTTATAGCAGCACTGCTATCATGGACAACAGCTGTTTCTAAAAGCAGCACTGCTGTTCACTGCTGCCCTTCCACCCACTCCAAGCTAAGAGCAGCAAGTGATACAGTAGCTCATGGAAATGATATGATTGTTCCAAATGCCTCTCAGCCAGCAACACTGCATCATCAGCTGTTGAAAGCAGTGGGGACAACACCAGTCCTCACTGCTGGCAGTGTTATCAGGGCTGTGACCTTGACAGCAGTGCTGCTATTTCAGCAGTGCATGCTTGTGAACATATGTCCATTCAAACTTTTGATTGCCAAGCAGAATGGTTCACACCCATGCTGCTAAAGGCACACATGGAAAAGCAGCTGTCAACATGGGACAATGATAATATTCAGCCAGGACCCAGTCGCTTCTAATGGCCTGGTGGCCAAGGATGGCAGTTAAACACACCGTGAATAGGACAGGCAAAATGGATCTTTTGAAGCTGTAAAATGACTACAAGACTACAGCTACTTTCATAAGTTTACATAAAGCCTTGGAATGAAATTTTGATGTAAATAAATAAGTAATAAATAAATTAATGAATATGTAAAATGGAAAATTTTATGGCTTGATACAATTACACATAACTTTAAATAAGGTACATGTGCAGGCAAATTGAATCACGGATTTAAAGAATGAATAGTTTTATAATTCAGTTTTTGACCTCCAAAACATTACGTGAAATGGATTAAGGAGAAAGCAAATATTTATTTTACGGTATTTACTTTTCATTAACCTTTTGGCACCGGAGTTTTACATTTAAATTTTAGCACACCCTGTATGTAAAATGTGAATAATACAGGAACCAAAAAAGTTAGCATTAGGAAATAAACGGCATTTTGAAGAGAAAAATGGAGAGCGTGCGGCATGTTTAAAATACTCAGTACTTATATTTGTTGAGAAAAAATTTATAAAATGCAACATCTGGAGGTTAACGGTACGCCCGTCCTATATATAAGACGCACGGTTCTTAAAGGTTAATAAAATTACAACAAATATAAAATACATAAGTAACAATATTTACAATCAGATCTCTTGATATGGTCCCACAGACATTTCTACACTACAAGCCCCACAACACCCAACAATATAAGTGGTAATATTAAGATATTACATTATTGATACATAAAGAGCTAGGGGCATGTGTTGAGGTTACTGTCCCTGAAGTTAAATCTGTACAGTTTCTGCAACCATAAGTTTTGCCACAAACTCACCAGAATCTGGATCTTCAAGCTTTTCTTTAAGGCGAGGAAATGCTGGCCGCAGAGCCTCAGGGAACCGCAGGAATACCTTATACATCATCAGAACAGCCTTTTTTCTGAGGTATGGCTTTGTTGATGTCAGCTGCAACACACAAACCCTTATTTAATTTTACAGTGTTAGACTTCCTGTCACCTCTCAATTTGACAAAAACATTACATGGTAAGCCATAATCTATGTTTAGTCAGTACCTTAGTAGTGAAAATGTGGTCATAATGAAATATGACTAAATGCGGTAACCTTGCAACAGTTGCCATGTTTCTAAGACATAACTCACATTCTGTGTTACTATATTTATCCTGTAGCATGCACCACAGAAGGATTCACATCTCCTGACATCTTCAGCATGGTCTGCACTCAGACAAATTATTTATGATTCCAGGAAATAAGGTTTTCAACTAAGCAGATGATCACATTTTTCAATATTCAGGAGCAAACCCCATGTTTCTAATCCTAACAATTGTGTTACACATTCCCTTCAGTTTTATCATACAAAGACATGTTTTTAATCTCGCACATTACATAACAATAATAAATATTAAACAGACCCAAGTGTTCTGCTAGACTGCTACTGCTCTAAGCACAAAAGTTCTTGCAACACCACAGTGTCTTACCAATTGCTCTTGTAAAATGTCGGGAGATAGGAATACTAATATAGTACCTGAATTACTATCACTATTCTTTATCAGTCTTCGATTTCCCTCCTTCGACTATCTTTCTAGTCAAAATAGACTTCTTCAACACAGCACATAACAATAAAACAATCAGCCTCATGATAAGGCACAAGTACATAAAACATTTTCAGTTTTCAACCCATACTCCCCACAATGAATGTGACACCATAAATGCAAATGTGAGTGCATCTAGACCATCATGCTGTCATAAGGAACTGGCATTGCCTTTCAAGCTGGTCTCAGAGCAATCAATAAAAAAAAAAAACTCTGGTCACTCAAGTGACAAACTGCAGCTCCATGGTCAGTTGTCACTCTAGAAATACTGTTACAAAAGATAAGAGAACCTTCCTGGGAAAAGTATGAACAAACCCCTGCTCCTTCTTTACCTGTAAAATTATATTCCTGCAGACAGTCAATTTTTAGTTTTGATACCAGATCCAATACCTTGTATAGTATACAAGTCCTTGACATTTAACTGTCGGTAGTACAGTTCAGAATGCTTAGGTAAATTATGACAAACTAGGCAACAGTGGAAATGTAGAAATGTAACCAAAAACATAACAGTACATATGTAATTACACTGCGTTTTAACTGCAAATAAGCTGTTCCACAAGGAGGATATTGAGGGAGTGTGCATTTTTAGGCCTTCACAGTAGTGCAGTCATGATTCCCAACTTCTATAATGTGGTGCCAAAACACTGGGGACAACAGGAAAACAGCACCATATCATAAAAAATGGAGACCTCTCCTGAGGAAGTATTTCACTAATGATGAACTTCCCTCTTTGCATACTTCCCAAGACTTGGTGCTCTTGGGAACCTGCAGTCCAGGAAAACTGCTTCTATGCAGGTATGCCTAGGGGATGGCAGTAGGGGATGAGTTTTATACAGGTATTAGCAATAGTTAGATCTTTAAAGGATAGGGCAGAGTCATCTGCATAATTCATTTACACCCCAAATATAAGATCTTACCATCAAGAAGGTAACCACATGACTAAGTATTCCATGGTCACCTCCGGGTAGCATGGTAAAGGCGACAATGATGACCCCAACAGCATCAGAGTTACACTTTAGGCCTGCAGTGGTACACCACAGTTCAGTGGTGGCATAAGTGCAATCTGATCACTGTCAGAATGCTTAAATAACAGTATGATAATCACCACCATATAAGTAGCATGTGACCACTTACTTACGTATTTACTCCATGGAGCAGAGTCCTTCTTGAGAAGCTAACCAGTTTTCAGCTAGTCAAGAAATTCCCCACATTTTATGGAACCCGAAGGTTCATTACCACATTCACAAGTTCCCACCACCTGTCCCTATCCTGAGCCAGCTCAATCCAGTCCATACCCCCATATCCTACTTCCTAAAGATCCATTTTAACATTATCCTCCCACCTAAGCCTGGGTCTCCCAAGTGGCCTTTTTCCCTCAGGTCTCTCCACCCCCTCTCCTATCCCCCACATGCACTACATGCCCCGCCCACCTCATTCTTCTCGATTTTATCACCCGAACAATACTGGGTGAGAAGCACAGATCATTAAGCTCCTCATTATGTAGTTTCTTCCATTCCCCTGTTACCTTGTCCCTCCTAGGCCCAAATATTCTCCTCAGCACCCTATTCTCAAACACCCTCAGCCTGTGTTCCTCCCTCAATGTCAGCAACCAAGTTCCACACCCATACACAACAACATGCAGAATTATAGTTCTGTATATCTTAATCTTTAAATTTTTGGATAGCAAACTGGAGGACAGAAGATTCTGCACCAAATGATAGCAAGCATTCCCTGACTTCAATCTGCTCTTAATTTCTTCCTGAATAGAATTTCGATTTGTTAAGGTTGTCCCCAAATATTTGAACTCTTCCACCCTTTCAAAGGATCTATTACCAGTCTTCATATTGTGACTTCATCCTGCATTCTGATCTCAAGACATAACCATTAACTTAGTTTTATCAGCATTTACTTCTAGTCCAATCTCCTTTCTAGCCACTATCAAGCTTCTGTTTTCCTTTATACTACGTATGCTTCCTCCAAATATATTAAAATCATAAGCATAAACCAGAAGGTGATTTGTACCATTTAATTTCAAGCCATCCTGGTTTACCTGAACCCTTCTAATTGCATACTCTAAAGTGAAGTTGAAAAGCAATAAAGATAAGGCATCTCCTTGTTTCAAACCATTCCTAATAGGAAACATGTCAGACAAATGTTTGCCTGTGCGGACTCTGCAATACTTTTCTCTCAGACACATTTTTATTAGCCTTAACAGTTTATACCAGACCTCCCTCCTAACTGAAGTCTATAAAGAGCTACTGCATTGCTGCATTGCATTCCCATTTTTTCTCAAGTATCTGACAAATGCAAAATACATGATCAGACAAGCATGTGACCACTTACAAAAAAAAAAAAAAAAAGAGAAAACTGTATGTGAAGAATATAACTGTGTATCATTTTCAGACCGAATACCAGGATCACCGTAATACACGTATACTTCTCCAAACAACAAATTCATTACACATCAGAATTCTGGATATTGCTGTTATAAAATTTATTTCCTTGCTCCAGTTGTGCTCCCACTATAGGCCATGCAAGCAGAAAATAGGCCGATACTTTCATATAATTTTATTAATTTCATATTAGGTGTATGGGTACAGTAACTTCACATTACTATTACTTCCTTACTTTATTTATACTGTAAATAACCATATGCAAAGTGAGGAGCCATTTGTTTCTTGCTTTATAAAGGAAACAGGATATAAAACATTGAATTTAGCAGTATGACCCTACACATTTCAGAAAATGAATGTGATGATTTCACATTGTTCAGAATGATTACTTCACTAGACTTAATGAACACTCAAAATTTATCTCAATTAAGTGTACCAATAAAAATAAATAATTTCTATCTTTAAACCAAAAATGAACAGCATCAAGCCAGATGCCAACAAAGAGAACACAAAACATATTTCCCAGCATACATGAAATGACAAGAATTACACTGTGTCATTATTCATGCACAACCGAGAACTGAAGAATTTACCAATGCCACCACTCCTATATAAATACTGAACAAAACATTTTTGTTTAAACAAATCTCATAAGTGAAATATTTTATTTATTCATTATTCATTTTATTGACACTCCATTTCACACAATTATTGCAAGCTAACTAGTCAAATATTTGATCACCACCACTGTTACAATGAATTATTCATAATGGAGACGAGGTAGAGAGAATAATTCACACCAAATCAACAACAAAGATCCACACACACATATATCTGAAAACTAGAGAAATGTACTCACCAGGGTCATTATATCATTGGCAAGGTCCCTAGCAAGATCTGGACTAATGAAACATGACAACCCAGACAAAGCCAGCCCAGCATCATACTGGTTCTGACTGTTCAGGTCCTTGCGTATCATGTTGGTTGTGAGCATCAGCAACTAAAACATGTTACACATTCTCTAAATACAATGTAGTACACTTTCCATGCAACTATATTACATACGTAAAATTTAACACCAACTTGTTGCACAATACTTTTATTTGTTAATTAATGCTCCGACATGTTTCGGCCTTAACTTTTGGCCATCTTCAGGGAGCTGTAACACTGATTTTAAAAAGTGTAACATCTGATTATCATAAAAATAATTTTAATTAATATGTGGAATTTCTAACATACAAGTTGAAATATAACCTGCACATGCTAAAAAGAAAGCTCCCCGAAGATTTCTTGCCTTCAGGTTTCCCCACCAAAACCCTGTATGCATTTTGTGTCTCCTAGTTTAGGCCACACAGCCTGCCCATTTTATTCTCCTTGACTTGATCAGCCAAATACTATCTAATGAGGAGTGGCCAAATCTATAACATGGTAATGAAGCACATTGTGACTGTAATGGTTTTCCTTCCATTTCAATAATTTGTATCACTGTATAAAAAAATATACTTTTTATGGTAACTTCAAAGTACTTATGTGTGTACAATTTTTGTCCTGTAGAACAATTAGTTACTGAGCATGTGATCAGCATGGCTACTACATCAGAAACCAGCAAGACATAAGGGCTGCTTCCAATTCAAGAAAAGCTGCACATTATAAATATGGTGGATGCAACTTAAAATTGTCTTCACAAGAAAATCACCTAAGAGCACTGTGTTTCTATGTCAGTTTAAGCTACAAGACACAGTACACAGCCTGTAAGCAAACAGCTAAGATGGAAAATAATGAAAACAGCAAAAGTATGGTAAGAATCAGTCTTTATGGAATATTTTTTTTAACGTTAGTCATCCCGATGTGTTTATCCAATTCATACACGGTATAAATTTCAGTCAAATACAACAATTTATTATTTTGTGTAATAAATTGTTGTGTTTGACTGAAATTTATACCATGTATGCTTTATGGAATATTCAGAGCAGCAGCATACTCTTCATCCACCAGTTGTACGTATATAAAATATTTTGTGTTTGAGAATGTGTCAAAATTATTAAAGAAGCTAAACCTTAAAACGTGATTTGACGGTGAAAATGAATTACCTTATATGTAATTTGTATAGAATAACATTCTTGTAAAGTAGATATCAATTTCATTACAGAATTAAAAAATAATAGTAGTTTTGAGGTTTATCCTCTTCAAATAGTTTACTACTTAATAAGTCTAATTTGTTGCTTGGTTGTATAAAATTTTTTCACACCTGTTATCAAATTTGAATAACCAGTTCAAGACTTCTAATGTAGTGGTAAGACAATCTGTGTTATCATTATGGGAGTATCAATTTAGTGTACTGAATTTCAGTAGGAACATAAGTTTTCATACATGATTTTATTTTTGCATTCTTTTAAAATGGTCCTTAAAAATAGAGATTTCACTTCACTGCATATGAATTCATCTTCAGAACAGATATCAGTTTTTTGTAATCAGGATATGTAGGTGACCATGCAGACTTGGCTGCACCTTCTAGTCAGCACACAAGCTAAACTTCATGCCATCTAAGAGTACTGCAACCAAAATGATCACCAATCACTGACCATAATATGTACAGCAACAAATGACTCCTACACAAAACTTTTGGTGTTCAGATTGTTTGCTGCAGCCGCTGAAAAATTCTGTGAGCAACCACCACAGTGGTGGTATTATCATACAACACAGGCAATGTACATATAAATGTAACATTGAGGCATGTTCATGTAACCACTGTCACAATGGAAAAGCAATAATTACAACAAATTCTGAGTGTGTGTAGTAGACTTATGTATCCAGCATGCAATGCCCATGCGCACTATTATGTCATCTGTGGCCTGCTGGCTCTGTAATGTTTCCACATTATCTCATAAACAGCACAATTTTTCAAAAAAGTTACTGAACATGAAATATGTGCTTCAATTTTCTCTACAACTTTTGTCAGCAACATTTCTCATTCTAAGAAGAAGCGAGCAAGACATGATCAAAAATGTATATTGGTGCTCACATAAAGTATCCGTTATTCTTGTCAGATGTTAATGAAACATGAATTTTATTGACAGATTTACAAAAAATACTCAAATATCCAATGTCATAAAAATCCACCCGGTGGCAGCCGAGTTTTTCCATGCAAACAAACAGATGGACAGACACGATGAAGCTAACAGACACTTTTCATGATCTTGTGAACGAGCCTAAAAACTAAAAGCAGGCATGAAATAAAAATAATTACTCTGCAATATACTAAGTAAAACAACAATAATTTCTAGACACGATGGTCACCCCATATGCAAATACCATCACGCTGCAATACAGGATTACCACACTTTTTGCATACCCTAAGCGTTAGCATGCACATTTCATTAACTGCAGACATTCAGTGTACATATAAATAATGACTTAAGTCATGTTGATGATTATGTAAGTTTTCCTATGTAACTATATATGTATAAACAGAAACAAGCAATAAACTCACTTCAGTATCAGAATGGAAACTCTGCGATGATGAAAGATACCCTATTCTCTTATAAGTAAATTTGGATGAGCTCATCACCTCAATAATATTGAAACCTGCCCAGCTGATGTCATAACCCAACATCTGCAGCTGTAAATATAAAAACAAACTTGAAAAACATTCTAAACATATAAATGTGATACAAAACACACATAAAGACAAAAAGGGTTTTACTGAAAACACAGGCATATGTATAATATTACAGCTGGCCTCTGTGTTCAATATACAATAAAGAAATCAGTTATGGAACAGTTTTGTCTAGATTATCATCACTGTCATTGTCATCACAACAACAAAAATAATCATCATCATCACTGCTGCCACCCATTCCAGTGTTTTGCCCACTGTAACCAGCTAAATACATTGCAATCCATATCCCACCACTTAAAGAGGTACTGCCAAACTTCTTCTCCCTTTGGCTGACATTTTAGAATCTTTATTGGCATCCTGTCAACTTGTTCTTTCCAATTTATTTTATATTGTTCTATGGATTCAATTTATTGTGACATCTGTAATGCTGCAACATTGCTTCGTTCTCATACTGCAGTAATCTTCATATACTGATACAGGAAGCAGGTCAGTGTTTGAAACTATGCAATCTGAAGGACAAAGGTAAATAGATAAATTGTTTATAAAGAATTAAAGGAATGAGGTATGTAGGGGGCAAAGGAAAAAAAGGAAAGGTGTGAAGGACCAAGATACAAAAATGTTTGACTACCTATCATATATCAGTGCGCATTTCCACTAATGAGAAATTATTGTATACAAGCAACTAATCACGCATCAAAGGATGTGAATTAAGAGAACCCCCCCCCAAAAAAAAGTGATGTAGTCCAAAAGCATTACAATGTGAAAAGTTGTTAATACAGACTTCTAATGTCATCATCATCATCATCAACATAATCATCTTCAATACCATGATTCAATTCTCATTTATTAATCTGCTAGCTTAAGAGCCTAATGGCCAATTACAAAACCAGAACAAAATAAAAATAACATAAACTGCACAAATAAACACACCCATAAAACAACACAATACAAAAATCAACCAAAAAAATTACATTTATAACTTCCATTAAATCCTAACGTCCTAATGCTTTTGTAATAGCAGCAATGCAGGAATATGATAAAAAATATTTCCCCTAGCTTAGGTTTATGTTTATTCCAATTTAATGCTAGTATATACATAACCTGTAGTTATAAAAAAAAATTGTTGCTCAACAACCTATTCAAATCCAATCATGATATCTTCCAAAATGTGCTTAAAGAACCAAAAATTGTTCTCAGAAACACTTAGCTCAAATGGGCTGTCTTCTTTTCATAAATTAGGGTTACAATCCAGGGTTAAAATGTTAATGCACCTGAAACTATCATGAGTGACACAGGAAATGAATGTCTCTCTTGATAGCCTTTTCAAATTAGCCCATACTGTAATGAGTACCAGACTCACAAGCATTTCTTTGAATCAGAAAACAGAGAATCTGAAGAAAAATTTAAAACTTCAAATAATGCAGTTCCTTCAAACGTAACTGACGTAGGAAAGAAAAACTTCATATTTGTCCCTAGGCTTACAACATTTCATTTAAATCCAGGGTGATCATGTCAACTGCTGTAAGATTCTGACATGGAATAAATCCACTGTGCTAACATATGAAATCTAAAGTATGGCTCTGCAAAACAGAAAATCCATAAAGCAACCTCCCGTAAATGTTATGCTATGAATAGCAACACTCCATGGCACAGAGCTCAGACATGCTACTCACATATGTAAGTTTCGCAACAGCATTTGCTTTCACTGCAATGTTGTCTTGCCGCAATTCTTGCTTGATCTCTTCAATACACTGAGCAATATACTTAGCCTGTAATTAAAAGGTTATAATGTAAAATTTTCTACTATGAAGCCTTAGAACTACTAACCTGTTTCACATCCAACGTTCACGTGTATTTGCGTTAAATTAACAGTCATAAATCGTAAACACATATGTTATTACAACTGATGCAATACTAACCTCATTGTCTTTGTTATTCCTTATACCACGAACTAGATCGGTTAAATTTTTATCAAACATGCGCTCAAAATTGCCCTTAACTTTCCTAAGGGCCATGATAAGCCCCACATCAGCAACGAAATATGATTGGTAAATGCAAAAAATACAGTTGACTTATATGATGTTTATAATTCATTAAACATCAATACAAATTTATATTCATTTTCCACGTAACTGTGCTAAACATCACCAAACACGACCACATTTAATACCTCACTTCCACCACTGACACCCGAAATATCTTATGGGTCACACGACGTTTACGTTCCTGAGATTTTACCCACCATGCAGCACTGAACAGCTTTGACACGACCACCGACTAATAACTCGTTCCTATCTAGCCTCCGTGGAAAATTACGGGCACGGCGCCACCAGCGGCCTGATCGTCCCTATATGGGCAGCGTGACTCGGTGGAACATAGTAAAGCAATGCCTATGGTGGTAAATTATTGAACCATGTACCAAAATATCGGTAAAGCAGCCTCCTCCCAAACCCAATCCACCGCCCAAACCGGTCAGAACGACACAAAAAATAACTACCTTAGAAATTACAAACCAACTAAACATACTCATTGGGTAATATACCTTATTGTTTTACACTATATTTTCTCCGACATATATATATATATATATATATATATATATATATATATATATATATATATATATATATGAATTTAGTTTGTAATAAATACGGTAATGATACAACACATGGAAAATGCAGAATATTAAGATTCAAAATTATAGTCTTCTGGGTTATGGTACAATGCAGTCTAATTAATGGGGACTGCCAATTCACTCAGAGCATGTTTTGCCTCCAGACCCAGAATCCTCCATCAAAACCTTCATAACCATGTAGCAGACATGTTTAGGGTTAGGTTACTTATTTATTTATTTACACATTCACTTGGTTATTCACTTACTTACATAATTACTTATTTATTAATTTATTCCTTTCTTTCTTTCTTTAATCTTTCATTTATTTATTCATTCACTCATTTGTTCATTATTGATTTATTTACCTAACTTACATACTTACTTAGTCAGTCAGTTACATAAGTAGTCATTTACTTATCAAGCTATATATTTTTCTATTTAACTTTTTTTTAATTATTTTAATATAAAGTAAATTGTCCAACCATACACTACATCCAGAATCTGCTAATTCACCTGGGTAAAGGGGAGAAAAAAAAAGTGGAAACGTTTGTGGGTTGAAGGGCCATACCTTGCACTAACCCCTCATCTCCCTCAATTACCAAGATTTTGGATGATAATATAAATTTTATTCCAAACCTGAAATCTTGAAATGTGGCTGGGTGTAGGCTGTAGATTTAATCTTAGGAAGCTAAGTGAGCTGGAGGTTAGAAAACAGTATCAGATGAAGATTTCAAACAGATATGTAGCTTTGCAGAACTTAAATAGTACCGAGGACATAATTAGGGCCCTGGAAAACATTAAAAAGAATAACAAAACCTCAGTTAAAGAGAGTCTAGTTCTGTATGAATTGAAGCAGCATAAACCATACTTGATGAAGAATGTTCACAATTTTTTTATCATAGGAAGCAGGCTAAAATGCAGTGGTTATAAGATCCAAACCAACCCAATCTAGATAATCTAAACAATGTAAGACATATAGCTAGTAGACATTTCAGGAACAAAAGGAGGGAATATATGAAAGCTAAAATTGATGAATTTGAAACTAACGGTAAGATCAAAAATATCAGACAAATGATTTTAACCCATTGGCATACTACTTTTTATAACACATGGCGCACCTATAAATACTAATTTTTAGGCAAAAATGGCAGTTTTGTACATTTATATTTTATTGATGCAAAATTAATTTTTATTGACTTCAATACATACCCTTGTTGTGCTGTGATGTTGGGTTGGTCTCTGAATTGCGTCTCACAGCTGGCTGTGTATTAATGGAGCTAGCGAGTCCAGCCGTCTCAGAGACGTCTGTGTATGCCAATGGGTTAAGAAGAGTTATCAACCTAGAACTAATAAAGCAAATGATGAGAAGGGTGATATGGTTACAGAATCCCACAGTATTTTGGTTAGGCGGAAGAACCAATTCTCTCAGCTATTGAATGTATATGGGGTTGATGATGTTAGGCAAACAGAAATACATACAGCAGAACCACTAGTGCCTGAGCCAAGTGCCTTTGAGGTTGAGTTGACTATTGAAAAGCTAAAAATACAGAAATCATCAGGTATTGATCAAGTCATAGCATAATTGACTAAAGATGGCGTAGAACATTTCACTCTGAGATCCATAAACTTATTAATTGTATTTGCAATAAAGAGAAATAGACTGAGAAGTGGAAGGAGATGATCATTTTACCCGTTTTCAAGAAGACTGATAAAACAGATTGTAGTAATCATAGAGGCATATCACTTTTGTCAACTACATACAAAATTTTATCCATCCTGCTGTCAAGGTTAACTTCATATGCAGAATAACTCAATGGGGATCAACTATGTGAATGGCACGCAGCACCTCAACTACTGATCATATATTCTAGTTTCTGTCAAATACTTCAGAAAAAAAAAATGGTAATACAATGAAGCAGTGCATCAGCTAAGTATTGCCTTCAAGAAGCCCTGTGATTCAGTCAGGAGGGAGGTCTCATGTAATATTCTGAGTGTGGTATTCCCATGAAACTAGTAAGGCTAAAAAAATGTGTCTCATACCTACAGCAGAGTCCAGGTAGGCAAATATTTGTCTGACAAGTTTCTTATTAAGAATGGTTTGAAACAAGATGCTTTTATTGCCATTGTTTTTCAACTTTGCTTTAGAGTATACCATTAGGGCAGTTCAGATAAACCAGGATGGCTTGAAATTAAATGGTATACATCGGCTTCTAGTTTATGTGGATAATGTTAATATACTGGGAAGAAGCATACATACCATAAAGAATAACACAGAAGCTTTACTAGTTGCTAGTACAGAGATTGGACTAGAAGTAAATACTGATAAAACTAAGTACATGGTCATGTCTTGAGATCAGAATGCAGGATGCAGTCACAGTGCAAAGAATGAGAATAGTTCCTTTCAAAAGGTGGATGAGTTCAATTATTTGGGAACAACCTTAACAGATGAATATTCTATTTAGGAAGAAATTAAGAACAAATTGAAGTTAGGGAATGTAAGCTATCATTCGTTGCAGAATCTTTTGTCTTCCAGTTTGCTATCCAAAAATATAAAAATTAATATATACAGATATATAATTTTGCCTGTTGTTTTCTATGGGTGTGGAACTTGGTTGCTCACATTGAAGGAATGTAGTCTAAGGGCGTTTGAAAATAGGGTGCTAAGGACAGTATTTGGGCATAAGTAGGATGAGGTAACAGGGGAGTGGAGAAAACTGCATAACAAGGAGTTTAATGACCTGTAATCCTCACCAAAAAATTATTCGCATGTTCAAATCAAAAAGAATGAGATGGGTGGGGCAATAGCATGCAAAGGGGAGAGGAGAGGTGCATACAGGGTTTTGGTGGGGAAACCTGAGGGAAAGAGACAACTTGGAAAACCAAGGCATAGATGGGAGGATAATATTAAGATGGATCTTCAGGAAGTGGGATGGGGGGGGGGCGTGGACTGGACTGATCTGGCTCAGGACAGAGACAAGTGGCAGGCACTTGCAAATGCAGTAATGATATTTCGGGTTCCATAAAATGTGAGGAATTGCTTGACTAGTTGAGAACCGGTTAGCTTCTCAAGGACTCTGTTGTATGGAATAAGTAAGTAAGTAATTTATGTCAGTAGTAACATCATATTTAGTACTGTTTTTTGTATTACATGGAAAGTAAGTTTCAGCATGAGAGAATCTTGAAACATTTGGTTTATTGAAGAATCAAATCCTCTCCTACAACAATAAATTGTGATGATACAATAATAAAATAATTCATCTTCATGTATAATACACCCCTTCAAGCATCAAAATCTTATGGCTGTTAATAGTCACCCTAAAAGAAAAATCCAAAGACGATAAATACATAACGTAACTGTTACAGCCAAAAACATATTCATTTGGCACTGACTGAAAAAGAAACTCTAAATATGGTAATGCTTACACTTATAATGTACTGGACAAAACAAGACAGCATGACAGTACTGCAACAACCAGTGTGTCTATTTCAGCAAAAATAAAATGAAGGGTTGTGACGTTTGTGACACAAAAATAAACCTTATCAGATATTTAAAAGCTATCCATTTCGAGTGATACAAAGAAAACATAATATAAATCCAAAAGACATGAACTGCATAACCCCATTTACACAGACATAATGCACAAATCTCTTTCCCTCCAAATACCTAAAAAATATTTAAGGTGCACACATGCCTATTACATAAACAGTTGTTCCTTTAACAAGAAACTGTTCATTAAATTTTGTACACCCAACCTGTAAAAAAAAATTTCTTTTTACTTAATCCTCCTAAGTTTTGATGCACAGTATGTTTAGGCATGTATGCTGTCCAGACATGGCTTTGTATACTACTGACTCTGGTATTCTGTGACCAGGAAATACAGCTTCTACATAAATGGCACAGTCAGTATGAACAGTGAAGCTCATAATTATGACACTTTGAGCATATGTGTTTCACCCAGTACATAATGTACGAGTACATATGTTTACACACACTTCTTTTTGCACGTACACTCATCAGTACTACAGTCAACAGATCCTTGCACAGACACTTACTTCACCAATACTTCTCCATGTCATTTCACTTTACTATCTGTTATATCCATATTTCATTCACAACTTTTTATATTTCATTAGCATAGTATGATAGGAATGCACAGCTGGCAAAATAACTTACAACTTCATTTAACTTCAAGTTGTATGTACAATGCATACAGCCATAAGAAACCTTTCAGTACTACACAGCATTTGGAAACATGATGTACACAGTTCACTAACTTCTATTTGTACTTCTAAACAATGAAGCATCAACAGTTAAATAAAACATTATACACCTCTTGAGATGCTGAAAACAGTCATTTCATATTAGTGGTGGAGACTGAAAAGGTACAGTGTTTTTGGCCTACAAAGTTTTTCAGTGGGCCCAAGAGAAGGAATTAATAGAGAACACTTCTTATGACAGAAATATAAAAATTAGGTTCATTTTTGGATCTGCTTTTGAATTGTAATCTCAAACAACTATTCATAATATTTCAAACGTAAAGATCATTAATATATATATTATTAGGTCAACAGAGATATACATTTAACTCAGTGCTACAGAAAAATTTATAGAACACAGGTCATAATGGACCTGGTAAAATATTAGTCCGAAGTAATTTGTTGTTGGCGTAGAGGCGCGCATGCACGCACGCGTGCACACACACACACGCACACGCGCACACACACGCGCGCGCGCGCGCACACACACACGCACGCACGCGCGCACACACACACACACACATACACACGCACACACGCACGCACGCGCGCGCGCGCACGCACACACACACACACACACACACACACACACACACACACACACACACACACACACACACA
>Ga0268261_10000465_pt1 | contig 25279 bp, 21 predicted proteins | sample TergutNc150P1_FD_190353 | JGI IMG/M metagenome (GOLD analysis project Ga0268261, IMG submission 190353) | Nasutitermes corniger P1 segment gut microbial community from laboratory colony in Florida, USA - Nc150 P1 (SPAdes) (version 2) | ecosystem: Host-associated > Arthropoda: Insects >...
ATATAATATAATATAATATAATATAATATAATATAATATAATATAATATAATATAATATAATATAATATAATATAATATAATATAATATAATATAATATAATATAATATAATATAATATAAGTGATTTCTGCTGTTCGCTGAACGTTATTAGAGTGACTTAAGTCAAGTGGGATGAGGTGGACGATACAGGTAACGAGAATGAACAGATAAGTGCATAAATGTTTTCAGTCAGAACTCATGAAGGAACCTCGGAGTTGAATGGCTAATAAGATTAAAATAAATATTTTAGGACAGACTTAACATAGGGAGCCGCAAAGCATAAGTATAGAGACAAAGTCAGCATAGGGAAAAACGCATTACAGGACCAATTTCTTTTTATGTATCATTTCAGCACCTGCACGAACTCTTGGTAGTGACCAATTCAACACAACGCCTATCAAGCTTGGGGGAACTAACTAACCACAGGTACCAAGTCAGCAAATGGATCAGTTACCTAGCCATAAAAATTAGCTCAGCTCAACGATCAGGTAAGCAAAGAGATCAGCTAAACATGGGGACCAACTCAACATGGAGACATAGGCAATAGGATGATGACATTTACATTTGAGGAGGGGGGGAGGCAGATTATTCCCCGGGTGATCAAGCAACCATCAGTTTTGTAAGAATGGCTATGAATGAGTTGTTCTTTTACTTAAATCCCACATCTCCATCAAAGTACAACAAACTTAAATAACTGAATATACACAAAATTAAGTCTATGTGATGTTTAGTAAAATATTATTAAATATTATTAAGGTTCTCGTATTGATTAGTACTTTCCTAAGTACCACGTAAAACTTCTGTTCGGAAACATAATGCAAAATTGAGGAAAAAGGATATTTTTAATTGATAATGGTGTTAGGGTAGTAAACTCCGCCACATCGAAAAGTCTAGTTGTTTAGTGTACAGTCTTCCCCCATCAAAACATTCAAAAAGAAGACTGGTAATGTACTCATATAGCTAACATTGTGGGGCTTTTGCGTAAAAATGGTTGCTGTGAAAAAACTACAGGAATTACATATTTTCTCTGTGTGTGTGTGTGTGTGTGTCTGTAGCCTTAATTATAGGGCATGTAAAGATCATGCGCAGTACTATATTGTCATCTGTGGCCTGTTTGACTGTACCATACTTTTCCGTATTATCTCATAAACGACAAGATTTTCGAAAAAAGCATTGAAAATATTTTTTTATTTCATCTCCAGCTTCGTCTAAAACCACTGCTTACTCCAAGAAGAATTGTGCGAGATATTATCATAAAGGCTCCTAGGTCGTCCGCTGTTCTTGTCAGATTTTAATGAAAGCTGAATTTTCTTGAAAGATTTTGGAGAAATACTCAAATATCTAATTTCATGAAAATCCGCCCAGTGGGAGCTGAATGGTTCCAAGCACATTGACAGATACACAGACAGATGAACGGATAGACTGACAGACATGGCGAAGCTTAGAGCCGCTTTACTCAATTTTGCGAACACGCCTAAAAGTGTAAGAACAAGTATATTAGGGACATGTGCAGGAGCATCAGTGACTTTAAGAAAAGTTCAGAGACTAGAAATGATGTACTAAAGGAGGAGAAGGGCGAGTTTGTTGCAGACCTCCACAATATTTTGGCCAGCTGGAGGAATGGTTTGTCTCAGCGTTAGGCAGATTGAAAAGCATAGAGCAGAACCACTACTGCCTGAGCCAAGTGCCGCGATTTTGAATTGGCAATTGAAAGGCTAAAAACAACAAACCACCAAGTGTTAGCCAAATTTTAGCAGAATTTATTAAAGCAGGATGTAGCACAATTCCTTCTCACCTCCACAAACTTACTAATTTTATGTGAAACAAGGAGAAATTGCCTGAGAAGTGGAAAGAGCCAATCATTATACCCATTGATAGGAAGGGCGATAAAAAGATTGTATTCATTGTCGAGGCATGTCACTTGGTCAACTACATACAAAATTCTATCTAACACCCTTCTGTCCAGCCCCCCTCCATATAGAGAGAAAATTAATGAGAATAATACCTTAGGTGTGGATTTCAACGTAATATTTCACCTAATGATCGTATATTTTTCATTCGTCCTTTATTGGAGAAAGCGGGGGAAAAATAAAGCATTGCATCGGCTATGTATAGGCTTCAAGAAAGTCTGTGATTCGGCTACGCAAGAGGTCTCTTATAATATTCTTATTGAGCCTGGTGTCCCTATGAAATTAGTAAGATTAAAAAAATATATCTAATTTAAAACTATAATAGAGTTCAAATAGGCTAATATTTACCACATAATAAGGAGCTTAATGATCTCTACTCACCAATATTATTCGGGTAATCAAATAGAAAAGAATGGGATGTGTGGGGTATTATTATTATTATTATTTACTGCGATTGAGTTGTCACCCGGTGGCAGTAGTCCTTACACTAGCAGACAAATAAGAATAAATACACATAAGCGAAACAATAAAAAGCACAGTACAAACAAAACACAGTAAATACAAGTACACATAATACCAAAACACTCACACAAACACACACCTACACATTACAAAACACGTTAAAACAACCACAGTACAAGGTACATACCAAATGAAATAGTCATAATACAACCAAGTACACTCAGTACGTCACCCTGATGTACATGGCACTTTTGTCCCCAAGAACTTCACCTTAACTCCACTTCACTTCAATTCAAAACATAAGCACTTCACATAAATCACGTTAATTCACTCCAAATCACTTCACTTATTTACACTCAATCCCCACTTGAATTATTTTGTTTCTAACTACCTTCTTAACCCTCTTTCAAGACTTGTTTAGTTTTCAGGGGAAAGACGCTAGTAAGCCTGCAGGTAACTGGTTCCAGTTTTTAATTGTTCATTTGCGAAGGAATATTTACCAACATCTGTTCTTTGTTTTCTAGACCTAATTTTCCAATATGATCATCCCTACTCCGGTAGCATGGTTTTAGAAGTTTATTCCCTATCGATTTCCAAGCCCGTCCCCGATGTGTGCCTTGAAAGGAGTGCATATTCCGGTTATTAGTCTACGCTGTTCCAAAGTTTCTCAACCCGACTCATTTATATTATTCGCAAATTTAGCCGCTCTCCTTTGCACCCGATTTAAAACGCTTATCTGACCTTCTCTGTATGGGTCACAACACACCGCTCCATACTCAAGTATCGGTCTCACTAGTGCCGTATAAACTCAATGTTCCGTAGTATTATTTCCCTTTTTGAGTATACGCATTATAAAATGAAGTGCCATCCATGTTTTTAGTAGTGTGTAATTTACATGATCTGCCCAGTGTAGATCGATGCGTAAAATTATTCATAAATATTTAAAGCTACTTGCCTCCGGGATTAATTGATCCCCAAATTAATACTTTATTCTTTCTTTTATCCTACTTTTGTGAAGCTTACTGCTTTATTTTTGCCCGGATTTATCTTTTTTTCATTTTCTACCACCTATTCCACTAATCTGTTTATGTCCGTCTGAACCTTTTCAATGTCACTACTAATCCATTATTTTCCTATATATTGCACAATCATCTGCAAACGGCCGTATATTAGACTCAGTGTTTCTCCAAATATCATTAACAGAAGCGAGGAACAGAAGAGGACCTAATACGCTCCCTTGTGGCACTTCTGAGGTTGCTCTGACTTCCTCAGATAGTTGCCCGTCTACTGTGACTCTCTGCGAACGTCCTAAGAGAAATTCCTTTACTCGTACAACTACCCTCAAACCCACGCCGGTTGCCGCAATTTTCGTAAGCAATCTATCACGTGGAACTAAATCGAAAGCCTTTGAAAAGTCTATTATTATCGCGTCTGTCCTGACTCCTTCGTCCAGTGAACCCCCTATATCCTGACAAACCGTAACTGCCTGACTTTTGCACGAGTACCTTGGTCTAAAACCATCCTGGCCCTCATATAACCACCCTCTAATTTCCAGGACTTGTCTTAGGTACCCTGCCGTAACGTGCTCCATTTGTTTGCAAGCCATCGAGTTTAAGCTGGTTGGTATACAGTTTCCAACTACCAATCGATTTCACCCTTTGTAAATGGGAAATACTATAGCTTTTTTCCACTCACCTGGGATAGTATTATTGTTCTTCCTAACATCCAGCAATCTCGCGAGGTATATAAATCATGGCTTCCCCACCTAACTTTAAAATTTCTCCAGAAATGTCATCTGATCCGACGGATTTCTTTCTTCCGATTGATGATAATCGCTTACTTATAATATTAATACTAATGATGAAGGGTTTATACGAATCCGTTGATTGAATTTGCGAATTATTACGTTCGCAACTGAACAGAGACGCATAAAAAGAGTTCAGGGAGTTGTCCTTTTCTACTGGATGTGTGAATAGCTGGCCTTTATGGTCCTTGATCGCCGGAATACTTTCTCTATTTCCTTTACATAGTTTAACATTCTTATAGAACTCTGTCCAGCATGTATCTTCGTTTTGTAGGACCGAACGTAAAAATGTTTTCCGTGTCTTCTTCTTTGTTTCCAGTAACTCCTTGGATAATCATTTTAGATCCGCTTAGCAAGGCTGTCCAAAATTTCTCTTATTGTACTTTTTCCTCACTTTTATCTTTAGCCGTTTTACTTCGTTATTATAGTATTGCGGTTACGGATTTTTCCTCATATTTTTTTAGGTACATACCGTTTGATACCATCGAAAATTATATCCTTATAACTCATCCGTATCTCTTCTACGCAATTACCATTTCCAGCCCACATGTTAAATATTTCACGAAGAAAGGCTTGCAAGCCTAAAACATCTGTTTCGTGGTAAACCGGGACTATTCTTTCCACTTTTGTCTTTCTAAAAATTTCATCCCATCTTACTTCAAACACAAACCCGTTATGGTCGCTGATTCCTGGAAAAATATTACAAGAGATAAGCGAACTTTCAGGTCTGAGAAGGTAAATATCCAACAGCGCATCTTTTCCTGTGGGGCCGCTTACTACCTATGTATAACCACTATCCCAAACTAAATTGTTTACAACCGCCTGAAATCCGCTCGCTCTTTCCGCATCCCCTTCCGAATCAGCCCTAGGTAAATTCAAATCACCACCCATAATGCTTAGCTTCGTTAAATTTCGGGTAGGTCAGGTACGGGCTGCTAATCTTTCAATCGCCAATATATCCTCAATCGGAGCTCTGTAAATACGTATAATTTCCCACGCATAGTTTGGATCCATTCCTTTCACTTCGACTGCGATCATCGTAAAATTATCATCTACCCTTGATTTCGTAGAGGTAACGAAGTTTTTAACACAGATAACCCCCACCACCACCACCACCACAGGCAGACCTACTCCTTCTGAAAGTTGTAAAATCGGCCCTGAAGAATTCAGCATTGTTAATATCTTCCTTAAGCCATGGCTCCGTACCTGTAACAAAATCGGGATTGTACGTGTCAACTAAATTCCAGAATTCTAATGCTTTATTATAAACACTCCGACAGTTAACCCGCAGCACAAATAGCGACTTAACTTCTATCCTATATGCAGATGCCTTATCTACAGATTTAACCCTTGACCCCACTACAGCTTTCCTACTAATTAAGACAGTCACTGGCCCATCTTCTTCATGTAAAATCTTCTGTTGTTCGATTGAGGATCACCACGTTTCTCTAGTATTCCTCGTTCTGTGATTTCCTTTTTCCAAAATTTACCACTTCTTACTCCCTGCCAATCCTTCGCCACGAAGTCCACTGACTCTAGCATATAACTGTCCAAGACGTCTCTTTCCTCATCCATTCAGATGCAGCCCATCTCTAACGAAATCCCCGTTCTTTATCCAGCTGTACGGATCAACGAAGGTAAGTCTCAAGGCGTTTGCTACCCAGTCAAATCTATCATTAAGTGTTTCAATAGGCCACCATGACACATCTCTACATCGCAACACTCCACTCAGGACAAGCATGCAGTTCGGGAATTTCCTCTGTGCCTTAGCCACTAACGCATATACACGTACTTCTAGAGTTACAAAATGAAGATTTCTGTTTGTTCTCAGGTCATTTGTACCAACGTGAATAATAACAGATTCTGGAATACCAAGATCCATCTTTTCTCTCACTCTGTGTGGCTGTCCCGTTTTTAATCCCCGGAAAGCATTCCACCATTATATCTGCATGTTCCGCTCCAGCATTGCTCAAAGTTGGGTCACCGACCACCATGCACTTTGCAACCTTTTGCTTTCCAGGCACTGTACCCCTCTTCTCAGCTCCCGCCAGTAGTAACGTTTCTTGAAGCTCTCGTTTCTAGGCTTCATTTCATCAATTTGTCGCAGCGCGTTTTGCATTTCCTCCTGTAGCATTCTCACATTTTCAGTCATACACTTATCACAGTTCTACTTCTCTCTCTCTCTCTCAGCCGCTTGAGCCTTCACGTTTCCACAACCATGACACCAACGTCCACATAGTTCACATTGGATTTCCGACTTCAGATTTCTGCCACACCCAGTACATACGAGTTGTACGGTGTTATCCCCTTCTACAACAAGACCAGGCTTCTGCTCAATTCCACCCATAAATTAGCGAAACAGCTAAAACCATCGCACGCAGCACCGTCAATTCCAAGCAATCACCAGTCGTTCGTTTAGCGTTACCACGCTTAGGCACGGCCTACCACGAGAATTTCCCAGCCCAGGAGCCCACTCTCGTCCGGTAGTCCTCCAGGTAACAACCCATTGTCTACCCTTACTCAGGAGCTCACCACAAACACGTCTGAACTCAACGACCCTCGCGTGGAGACTAGAACGTATGGGGGAGAGGAGAGGTGCATACAGAGATTTGGTGGGGAAACTTGAGGGAAAGAGGTCAGTTGGGAGTTCCAGGCGTAGATGTTAGAATGATATTAAGATAAATCTTCAGGAAGTGGGGTGGGGGCATGGAGTAGTTTGATCTGACTTAGGATAAGGACAGGTGTAAGGCACTTGTAAACGCGGTAATGAACCTTCGGGTTCCATGAAGTGCGGGGAAATTCTTGACTATCTGAGAACGGGATAGCTTCCCAAGAAGGACTCTGTTCCATGGAGTAAGGAAATACGAAGGAAGTACTATAGGAAAACATTTGTGTGACATTTCCTATTCAGAATAATTGGAAACAAGAAGATGCATTATCCCCATTGTTTTTCAACTTTGCTATAGAATGTAATTTGGAAGGTTTGGACAAACCAGGATGGCTTGGAATTAAATGGTACACACCAGCTTCTGGTTTATGCTGACAGTGTCAATATACTTGGTAAAAACATACATACTATTAAAAAACACACAAATTATATTGTACCTGCTCTGGTTCAGATACACAAAAAAATCTTTAACAAAAAGTTCACGTAATTGACATGATAAAGAACACTCTTTTTATTTTTTAATTAAAAACACGTAATACATGTTGATGATTCATATAACTGTAATTAATCCTTATCACTCGTGGCACCAATTGTTTGTAGTTCTAAAGTACATGAAACATTTACTTGATAACTGTTTGGTTTCATTAGATGTGCTGAGTCTGTGATTTATGCTATAATCACTCAGTTTCACTTGAGCAAGTGAATAAAGCAATATAATTTGCTATCCTATGCAGCCGAACACATACGTAAACGAACTAACTTATGCACACACACTCGTGTCCTAAACACAAGACTCTATGAGCAACATCCTGAATGTTGTATCTTCCTGTGAGAACCGAAGTTAATGAATTAGCTTATTCACACACTCGTATCCTATACAGAAGACTCTATGAGCAACATCCTGCATGCTGCATCTTCCTATGAGAACTGAAGTTACACTCTTGTCCTATACACAAGAATCTATGAGCGAGATCCTGCATGTTGCATCTCCCTGTGAGAACTGAATTGAACTGATAACGCGACGCGCTAGCTTGCCTTGTGTCTTAGGGAAGCCCCTTAGGTCACAAACTTCTCGAAGCTTCGGGAGTCACGTGATACAGGAATAAAGGAATTTAACTGGTTTTAACCGGCTACTTACCGCCGTTCTGCAGTCTTGTGACTCCTACCTAGTGACGTTGCGTCAGCCGCCCTGTCCATGTAAACACCCATGCAAAAATTATGCAATCTGATGCAATCACAATATGTGAATGAAATTATTAATATCACTACATATAAAAATTTATCCCATGCGTGAACATATATATCAGTTGCTGGTAAACAGACTAGTTTAGAAGAAAATGCCGAGATAACGAAGCATAAGTTCAGGTCTGAAGAAACACTTGCTGGATAAAATTAGACCATAAAGATAGGTAATAAATCCTTCGAAATGGTGGAAAAAGACATATATTTGGGAAAAACCCTGACAATCAAAATGCATGTTGAAATAAAGAAAAGATTAATTTCAGGAAATGCTTGCTATCATTCGGCGCAGAATATTTCTCTTCCGGTCTTCTATCAAACATATAAATTTAAATATATACAAAACAATTTTTGCCCGTTGATTTGTACGAGTGAGAAACTTAGTCTCTCATATTGCTGAGGGTGTGCGAGAATAGGGTAGTGAGGAAGATATTTGGGGACTAAGAGGGAGAGGTAACAGGAGAGTGGCGTAGAATACAAATCGAGGGGCGTTATCATCTGTACTTCTCACGACATATATTTGTTTGATCAAATAAAATAGAAAGAGGTGGGCGAAATATGTTGAATGTTTGGGGAACAGAACACATGCATACTGGGTATTGGTGGGGAGACCTGAGGAAAAGAAAACACTTGAAAATCTTAGACGTAGATGGGAGAATAATATTTAAATTGCTGTTAAAGAAGGGGGATGGGGAGGCTTGGACTGGATGGATTTGGCTCAGGACGGGGACAGTTGGCGGTCGCTTGTGAATGCGGTAATGAACGTTCGGGTTTCATAAAAAGCGGGGAATTTCTTGTCTAGCTGAGGACTTGTTAGTTTATCAGGGAGGACTCTGCTCCATGTAGTTAGTTGGTTATTTAATTGGTTAGTACGAATTCTGCAGTTAAGAACCTCGCTTATTGGCTCTTCGATTATTCTGGTAAAAATAAAACACAATTTATAACCACACGTACTCGCGCGCGAGCACACACACACACACACACACATGTGTTATTCTACATAAATAAACAGTTCCGCACGAGTATTGGGTTGCACGTGGTTACTATTTTTACCACCTGCTTTATACCTAAAAATCTCGAATTCTTTCTGTTGTTTAGTTTCATACGATTCTCTAGAAAAAAATATTTATTTTTTTTCTAAGCATTGTTAACCGTTTGGTAATTGTTACAGAGACAGCGTTTGTAGAGTGAGATAAGAAATAAATATTCATCACTTTATTGTGGTGCATTTAAGAGTTCAAAATTTAAGCTATTTAGGCTATACGTCCTTGTCAAGGAAAACAAGCCATAAAAAGAGGAAATAATGTTTTATAGGGTTTTGGCAAACAAATTGCCATGACGTAAAGTGGACTGAAACGATGGTGGCAGCTTATTGTTCAACCCTTGTAATGGGGCCGAAGGTTCAGCTTCCACAGCAAGGAACTTCTGCGTCGACTGAATAACTTTAAATGGATGTGCGTGGTGTGGACTGATTCTATAGTTTCAAAAACAGTTATTACGCGCACAAATTACAAAACGCAAACACAATAGTGTACCTCTTTGACAGCTTACGAAATGTGGATTCAGGTTTGTGCGTGGCACTTCCTATGAAGGCTATGTTTGCGTTTGTATTTGTTCATTACATGGAAATGAAATAACACATTGTCAGATTTCGCATACAACAGTTCGCCGCACAAAAATACACAGACATATGAGAGGTAAAGTGGTAAAGTTGTCCCTGTGCACGCCCTGAAAAACATATACTGTAGATGGTGTAAATGTTCAGCACCACTTGTTCTTAAATGAAGAAAATATAAAGTCGCATGTGTCCCTGCATGTCATTAAGACCTATGCGAGGAGGACGTATCTTTACACTAAATGTTAAGGTCAGTTGTAGAAGAAGGCGCATGGTCAGTTTCAAGCCGCGGCCCCTTCACCCCCTAAGAAAGAGCCCCCCATACCCTTTGTATAGGGGAATGTGTGAAATCCAAACCCCGTTTCGACATTTGGGAGGACAGAAAAATCTTTTGTCCGTGTGAAGAATAATTATTTTTTGGTTGTCCCGCAAACAATTTAAGGTCGCTAATAAAGCATTTATCTCAAAAAACACTTTACAAGAGACTGCACTGAAACATAGAGAAAATATAAATATTATAACAGCAACAAATTTCGTGACATATCGTATGTCTTAGCAAGACTGGTGGCTCACAATCAAATATTAGGACGCCAAACAAATAATTTTGACATTTAACTGTTGCTTTAAAATTAGATGCAATATTAAGAACACTAATGCCCTTAATAAAATAATTAAAATATAAGTACAGTATTTAAAACACTATAATATTACATCATTGCTGACGCACACGTATGTCGTTAGTTGCCATCCAAGTATAACAAATCTTTTCGAAACTTCAGCCTCGCAAAGAAAAATATTTTTAATTAAAAATTTTGATTCTGAGCCGGACCACATTCTATAATGCGATAAATCAGTGACACTTTCGTATAAAATGAGCATGAAGAAATAATGCATACTCGCACCACGTGTTTGAAACCCCTGCACTATGTGATGGTTGTTTTCTAAACTTCTTTTTACCTTACGATACTGGAGGTGAATATGAAGAAAGTGGTGTCGTACAGCGGTATACATTCATAGATGCCAGAAACTGCCAGCGTGTTTAGGGTAGGATCGAATATAATGTCGTGTATTCGGGTAAAAATTACAGATATTGGGACGGTAGATGGAGGAGGTATATTTGTCTCACAAGTAGATAACCTTTTACCAGACTATGCGGCATCACATTCGAGCAGTCAGTTGTATACTTAGTTTTACCAGCTGTCTACAATTTGTTCAATTATGGGGCTAGGTATGGCAGTCTGTTAAAAATAAAGGTAAAACATACACCTCTTAACGTGGCTAATTTAGTAAGTTATATTAAGAAGCAGGGTAGGTTTATGTATAATTTTATTATGCTGTCTAATACTCTATTTCTCGAGTCACAGAGAAGCTGAATGTCACTAAACTCTTCCTGAAATTTATGTCCGATATATGTACCTATGTAAAGCCTGTTTATATAAGCATGGCTGAAAGGAAATTTATTTTTGGTGTGGGATATAAATCCACACACTCCAAAACCCGCACCTAGGCTGAAGTAAACAGGTTCAGTTCTCAGCCGATTTACCCATGGGAATGGAGCCTCGAGTTCGCCATTGAGAGAGGGCTGGGTGGGTGCCAGAGCCTATAAAAAAGCTGTAGAGGAGAGAAAAATTCCTTATTCCAGCAGGGAACTGAAGAGATTCTTTGGTCGTCCATCAAGTGACATAGTCACTGTGGTACAACAGCTCTCCGTTATTTTCTTTTCGATCGATAGGAATGAAATGAAATTCGCTAGAGAGCTTTCTGTGACGAACAAAAGTATCGTACCTAATCGAAAGTAGTTAAGTGTTTTCAGAGTTGAAACACGTGGAAGGACGGATATTTGTTCCTCCCATTATGCGTTTATTTAACAAAACGAGTGCAAGAAAAGAATATGCTGTGATAAATCAATATTTTTTTAAAAACATTCTGGTTTTAATTATTATTGAACTGCTGTTTTAGCGTGCAGAGCTGGTCTGGACAGAAGATGGTTGGAATGATCTAGTGTCTCAGCCTTGAATGTCGGCAGCCTCACACAGCGGCTGCAGGAAGACAACAAGCCGTTACGCACGAACTGCCCCAGTGAAGGCTAATACCCATGAAAAAGACAAGAATCCTTCTGCCAAAATTCTGTTCCTTTTCTCTGTCCACACAGATTTATTAGTTATGTATATTAGCAGCGCACTTACGATTGATCTTTGTCTTCTACTACCTAATTCTTAGCTTGTTTAAATTTTACTAACAAACTTTAAATGAAGAGAAAATGTCTGTGAATATATGAATTTATATCTCAATTTGAGCACACTCAATTGTATGCGGCTTTCACAAATGTGCATGTCCCTGCGTACTGGTTTTTAAGGACGGAAGGGGAGTTTCAATGTTTCAAAGCCGCAAGATATTGCAAGCAACTCAACATCTAACTGCCATCTAGAGGGGGGTACCAAAGATTTGCCTCAGTTGTGGCTTGACATTTTTTGAAAGTGAAGGTCTTTAGTGTCCAGGTTTGTATTATAGTAGTTTGGGTTGCAGTTAATTTTTTTCTAGTTGAAGTGTTTGAGTATAATAAGAAAGCATGGTATGCAACTGTAATATGTTCTGTTGGCTAATTTTTCTCTTTTAGTTCTTCATGTAACCAAATATTTTGGCCTACATGCGGAGAGGCCGGTTTTCTTTTTTGGCGTCACAAAGGTTTGTCATATGCAGGCTGCCTCCTATTTCCCCGTGGCTACTTGCAATATCCTTATACATAATCGAATTACAGACAGGGATGGGCGAATGAATTACCTTGCCCAGAAATGGCTGGAAATGTCTTAACGATTATACTGTTTATTGAACTAATTCGAAATGAAAGTTTTCTTCACAGGTGCCTCGTATGCTGAAAGAACAACATACAAGACGTCATCGAGTGGCATCAACTCCGAACTACCTTACCTGCTGTTAGACGTGGTAAAAAATGAATAATTTTTCAGCAATTTAATATTTATGAAGTTATTCCAAGGAAACGTTTGAAACCGAGTTTAATCTATGGTTCGAAAATGCGAAGAAAAACGTTTTACCGAAGAACATTACAAAGATATGTACGACGCTGTGCTTCTTCTTTCACAGTTATTTTATGGGGTAACACTGATTCGGCTAAGAATCACCGCCTGCGAAACAGCAGAACGAAATAATTTGAAGCATAATTTTAATAACCAGGTCAAATTAGTGAGTAATTCTTGTGCACAAGTATTACTGAGTGAGAAATACAAAGCTAAGTGCCAGAAATCCACACCTACTGTACTAAGCAATATCCTCGTTTTAAGCTTTGTTTTATGAAAACTTAATAGATGGTTGTTGACACGTGCATTGTGGGTCCTAATCTTATATTAACTATCGGTTAATTTGGATTTTAAGACGTGAAAAACCTACTCCAGTCATCAGTCCTCCAGGCCTAAAACATGTCGGGGGACCCACAAGTATTGAGAGGGGTCGAAACATTGCTGTTTGCTGTGCCATGAGCGCCAGTGGACTTTTTGTTATCACCCGTACTCACTTCTCTCCTTCAAGAACAACACCATCACTCAATCACGGAGGCCCCTTTTTGTGTGCTCAAATTCAGTTTGCGCTTCCGTAATTTGGCTCACATACGTCGTATTCAGTTTTCAATCCTCCATTCAAAACCACACACTTATAATAATGGACAACGACTCCAGCCACTGCAAGGAAAATATTGTCATTTTTTGTTCTGCACACGTCCCAAAAATGCAAGCATTGGATACTTAGATGTTGGGATTCTTAAATCTGCTTATAACGGACTACACACTTTGCACTAGGAATCACCAGTAAGAAAGAATAAGGATACAAAAAAATCTTAATATTCAAGTGTCGACCAAGGGTGTCATAATTGCAAAGAGTGTTTCGGGGTATACAATAAGAGGAATTTGCCTTTGGAAACATAATTTATTCAGTAAAGAGTATTTTATCGCCGCAGAAGCCTCCAAAACTGTCACTTAGACTGCAGAAATAGAGGTGGTCCCAGAAGTGAAGGAACTGGGGTTGAAATTATTCCTAAAATTTTACGACTTCCATCAATTTCTGGTAGGCAGAAAAATATTCAAAGCCAAAACCACATTCCGGAAACTTGCTGTTGAATCATAAACGTACACACTGGAATAGACAAACACAATGAAGAGAAACTGTATAAAAAAGGGCGAGGAAATTAAAAAAAAACGAGAAAGAAGAAAAGCAAGAATAATTAGGAAAAACTTTTTTTAGGGTAGCTAGTACTTCAGACGAGGAAGCTCTATACAAACCTCAATTTTAGTAAGAATAGAACTCGGAAGATATCAACTTTTTACCCAACAGATACAACACGGATGAAATTTGTTTCTTCTGTGGAAAGTTTTGTCGCAACAAGGAGTTATGCTACTAGTGCCTCATCTATTTTGAATTGGTTTATGCAGATTGCAGTTCAACACAGACTGCAGTAAATTACGGGGTCATTTCTCTCAATAAATTCAAGGGAATTATGGAGGAAATTGTTGTAAATACTTTGCAAATAACGAACACCTCAGCCCAGGACTTCAAGATTCTTTATTTCCTGCATTAAGCTGCTATTAATATTTCTTAATTTTCGTTACGTATGCTGCTTTGCCTTATAAGAAATGTGAGTTAAAATACATATTTCTTCTTTACGTCCTCAAGACATTGTTTCCTTTTGCCCTGCAATTTTATAATACTTAAATTAATAAAATTTGAATATTTGTTCTTATCATTACCTTATACAGCTGGGCGATTGTATGCTAGAATATTTCTAATTTTACAAGAACTACAATTTTCCAATGAGATCTATGTCTACGAGGCTTATACCATGATAACGTAGGAGAAATTTCTTTCGACAACAAGTGTTGTATAGTTTAAGAATCTCAATACGTAAACTTTCAACATGTTCAAAGTTAAGTGCAGGCGGTTACCCTCTCTCAAATATGTATGGTTCTTCAGTTGTCCAGAAACCTGTTATGGTCTGTTGTAGTTTGAGCAGTACATGTCTTTATTGGTTACATAAACTTTCGTACCTGTGTCTTTTCACTCGCTTCTTCTGGATTCCTTTCCTACACATAAATTTACTCGGTCTTCATTCCTTTCTCTGCTTTTTACCTTAAACCCGTTAGATAAATATCGCTAAAAATATTCCGTTATGGGAGAAGGAAGAAAACTTTTAGGCATTTTGATATTTTACACTAAGTCTGCACTCTTTGCGACGGCAAGCAAAAATATGGCTCACGAGTATAAGGACACAGGATTTTATACCTACAAAATATGTAAAAGTATGTAATAAATCTCTGTCACGTGTGTTATAGCTGTTTTTGGCCGTTTTACGACTAAATCCATGTGTCAGACACTGAGAGAGTCTATGTCATCTGCAATTGCAAGCTATCATCTGTACATAGGATGCTGAGAACGAGAAAGCGGAAGCTGATTACCAAAGTTCATTCTGAAACCAGAAATTATAGGATCGACTGAATATAATTGGCGAATTATTAGCTATTGCTTATAAAAATATCACTTATGATTAATATGTTGCCGACAGATCAGACTTCTCACGGACCTCAGCAGTGATATCACAGAAAGGAAGTGACTACGTTACGAGCTGGGCGACCAAAGAATCGAAATTAGATTCCCGAAAGGGGGATGGATATATGTACTGGATCCAGAATGTATCGACGTTCCATTCAGACTCTTGTCAAATGGCACCCAGGAGCCTTTTCCTGGGGTGAAGAAGCTGTGACCTAAAAGTGATCACTTACGAGTTTTTCCATCCATTGCCAAGTTATACTTAGCCTAAAAATGGTTCTCGCCAGTCCCGGTGGCCGCGCGGTCTAAGACGTAGGTCTGCGGCAGCTCGCCTGCTGGGGTTGTGGGTTCGAATCCCACCGGGGTTATGGATGTTTGTCTGTTGTGTTTGTTGTGTATTGTCAGGTAGAGGTCTCTGCGACGAGCTGATCACACGTCCACAAGGGTCCTACCGACTGTGGTGCGTCGTTGTGTGTGATCTAGAAACCTCGTGAATGAGGAGGCCATGACCCACTGAGGGGCTGTCGCGCCAATAAAAAACAAAAACTATAAATGGTTGTCGATTAAGCACTGAGGAAATTTAACTTATTGTATCTAACAAGAAGTTAGCGACTGACGAGAGATTTTCCTGTACAGCAACTCAGTATTTCTTTAAGTTGCCAGAGTCCTGTGTTCATGAGCTTACTTCCTTCATTACTCAATATCTAATTTCAAGTTTCTCGTCAACAGAAGAACAAGCAGAGACAGAGTGTAATTAAAACAGTAATAAGGTCGCTTGCTAATAACAGAGCATGTGCAAGAGGCAGTTCTACTCTTCCGCTTTTTATATCTATTAACCATTACGTCTTATTTGGCACATCTTTGAAGAGACATTCTGTAAATATGTACCCAAAAGACATTCTTGGAAGCGAGCACGAGCGATGCCAGAACGATGCATTTCTTTTTTCTTCAATTTATTTGATGAAATTAATACTATCTTACAGACAGACACAAAATTTCTGCTCTCTCTAAACAACTCTGAAAAGAGGGAAGCGATTTATAAGAAATTTTGTACTAAATTTTAAAGCAACTAGCTGCTATGCGTAGCACATGCTTAGAATAAACAGCTACTGTTTCCCAGACAGCATTAAATAACAGCTTCGTCATTTAGAAGAAAAGTGTCCCTTGAGATACGAAATAAATTTGTAAATATTATTTTTATCACTTTCAGGATTTTAGGGGATTATTTCATGGTCGCGTGGATCATGGCTACTTCAAAAAAGTAAATTAAAAATCTTAGTTATTTTATGTAAGAGTAGAAGGATGATGTCCTAAGCGATATTTTTGTACCAGTCTGATGATGTACATGTAGCATAACCAGAAATAAAAATAAGAGAAAATTTTAAGTTTTTCAGTATGACATAACCAAAACAAATTCAAATGTCCATAAAAAAAGTCTTGCTATGCATTTATTTGTAAATTGGGAATACTGCATGTAAAATAAAGCTGATGTTTCCCTTGGCGTCAAGATCTCTTGTAGCATGGACTAATTCTTATTGTAGCCTTCTACATTAAGACACAATGCTATTTGGTAAAAGTAAGGCAGGTGGTACATGTAGCAATCATTCCCCTGGAAATTTAGCGGCTCAGAAAATCAGGGAGAAAGAGACAATCTTTTTTTCGGTAATGACTTCAGGTACAAGGATGTATCCAAAAGTTCCAGGACAGTACTTGTAAAAAGAAGTTTGCTTACCTTGGATGTTAAATTCCTCCATCACCTTCAAAGTACTCCCCTTTTGCACGAATACAGCGGTCCCAGCGTTTCTGTCATGCTTGGAAGCATCCCTGGAAGTCCCTTTTTGGAAATGTGTCAAGTACGCGCGGCGATTCCTCTTGAATCTCTTCAATGGTGTCGAATCTTTGACCCTTCATCCGAAGCTTCAGCTTGGGGAAGAGGAAAAAGTCACAGGGGGCCAGATCGGGTGAGTATGGGGGATGGGGGACCACTGCCATGCTGTTCTTGGCCAAAAACTGCGAAACTTTAAAAGACCTGTGAGCCGGAGCGTTGTCGTGGTGGATAATGAGCTTCTGGTTTTGCCATTTCTGTGGCCTCTTGCACCGCACATTTTCACGTAACCTTCTTAGAACATCACAGTAGAAGTCTGCATTGACCGTCATTCCAGGTGGGACAAATTCCCGGTGTACGATCACCTCTTGGTCAAAGAAACAAATGAGCATCATCTTCAATTTGCTTTTTTGCATACGTGCTTTTTTGGGTCTTGGAGACGCAGGACTCTTCCGTTGCGAAGATTGCAGATTTGTCTCTGCGTCGTAAGCATAAACGATGCTTTCATCGCCTGTGATGACGTTCAAGAGGAGTGTGGGATCGTTTATCACAGTTTCTTTCAGTTCCTGACAGATCGCTACTCGACTGTCTTTCTGATCCTGGGTCAACACTTTCGGCACAAACTTCGCTGCAATCCGATGCATGTTCAGCTGTTCTGTGAGAACTCGCTGACAAGATCCATAACCAATTCCAACCTCTGCACAGAGATCGTGTATGGTACGACGACGATCCTGGTTGACAGCCGCCCGTACCTCTTCCACTTTTGAGGGGGTTGTTGCCGTGCTTGGCCGACCTGATCGATCATCATTAGCAGTCGAAGTTCTACCATTCTTAAAACGTCCAAACCACTCAAAAGTTCGGCTACGGCTCATGCACGAATCACCAAAAGCATGTTTCAACATTTCAAATGTTTCACTTCCCATTTTACCCAATCTCACACAGAAATTGATGCACACCCTTTGCTCGTCAACTTCCGCCATACCGCCGATATGAGAAAATCGTAGACGGCTGATGCAATACACACATACAGACACGTGCAACAATCAAACGCTTCCACATCCAACCACGCCACTCGGAACACTCACTCACGAGACACCACCGCAACACACCCTAGCGGGAAACTCGTGAACTACAAGCGACTTGCGTGTTATGAGCATTGTCCTGGGACTTTTGGATACACCCTTGTACTATTCACATTAATGACTTTGCCAAGCAATACTATGGACCAAAAAACAAACACAAATAAGACCGATTCATGCAGTTAGTAACAGAGATTAGCCATCTTCTAAAATGAGTCACAAAACATCAATAAACCAATACGTTGAGCACCAGCAGACTCAGTCGCCTGTTCTTATTCCGCTTGCTGCTACATTGCGATAGAGAACTCCATTCTATGGTGCAATATCGACATATGTATCTTGGTTTCTTTCAGTGTTTAAGAAAATTTTGAGATAGTTTCCAATATTCGGTTTACAACTACATGCTTCTCATCCAGCCACCACAAAAAAAAAAAAATCAAAATATTGATCATTTCCATAAACGCAACCAAATTATGATTCCAAATAATGAATTTCGAATGAAAGAAGCAACAAAAATAATGTACCCTTATCTAAAGCCAGTCATTCCAGTCTAACGGCAGTAAAAGCTTCCTCAGAAGAACCAGAAGTCAAAGCCAGAGAAACTTCTAATAAGGTGACTGTCTTACTCTTCCTAAATAGTGTCTGTGTTGTCTCCCATGGTTTTATTTTTACATGTGTACATACTCTTCTAATATTATTTTTCTGGTGCAAGACATAATATTACTCGCGTGTTGATTGCCTTCATGAAAGATTTCTATCTGCAAAATAAACTGCAGAAAATGCCAATTAACTTAGGTTTTCCAAGTCCATGCATCATCATACTTTCAACTGAGTCAATCATGCAGATGCAACAAATTCTCAAGTTTATTATTATTTAAATGACAAGTAATAAACTTGAGAATTTGCTGCATCTGGTTGGTTGATTCAGTTGAAAGAATGCCAATAAACTCTATCGCTTTGATTTAGTTTCATATCCGCGAACTTGCCGTGATGTAATACAAGACAGTGCAGAGCTACGCACAGGAGAGTATTCGAGGTATTGGAGTTACAGCATAGTAACCGCAGGAATGACACAGTGAGTAAGATTTTTTTCTTTTTGCGGATAAGCATCACTAAAAAACAAACATAGGTGACCGAGGGAAAATAAGGAAAGCGAAACTACATGAATGCTGCAAGGAATATTCTACTGCATAATATAAAATTAAAAAAAGAAAGTCACCAAGAACAAAAGTGAAGACACGTGTCCTTTTTAATGGAGCATCGCTTGCTAAAGCACATTTATTACACTTTTCTTAGCGTGTATGTAATCCTCAGTGTGCCACAAACTGCGCTCATTTTGTCTGGGTCTGAGCTTCTCAAATTTGCCTTTATGCATTTGAGGGATGAAAATAATTGACAAGCACAGAAAATATAGAGTTTTCATCCATCTGTCTTACACAAACATATTTCTCAGTTTCGTAGATGGATTCATGAAACAACAGAATACGTATGTTGTAGGCAAAATAGGGTAACTTCGTCGAATTAAACCATGCGTACAATAACGTCATATATATATATATATATATATATATATATATATATATATAAAACGCTACATCAAGTACACGATAAAGTTAAGTTGTAAAAACTTGAAATTGTTGTTTTTTGTCGCTGGCTCTTACTTTGGGTTATCTCGATGGCGCCTGTTGACATTGTTTTCTACTGATCAGCCAATATGCCTGAAAATGTATCTCCTTCTACTTGCATTTGGGACACAATATTCTACAGCACCGCAAGGCAAGTGCAATGTTTTCACCGTGTATATATATTCCGCCATAGGTTATTTGGTGACTGTAGATTCAAAGTTTAATGCTCTCAAATACCTTAATATAAATTGTCAGATAAATTCATTTGTTGTCATGAATAATGTCTGAGTTGAAAAATATTTCGGGTAATGTTTTCAACTTATGTTGGAAAATAAATAGCCGAGCTTTCTCAATTTTAAAGGAAGTAGCCTGTTACAGGGCAGTTTTGCGCATATTGTGGTAACGATAATATTTTCCAAGCCGAACTGACTCAGCAGACATCTACCAAAGAAAACACGCGTAAGACCACTAGGAAAATAGCATTTTCCAAAAATATTCACAAAAGCGTGCACACATGTTGACATTTCAAGCAATGCTGTCTTCATTTTGATATAAAGAATGTTCCGCGAAACGTGTACCAAACTTCAGGATGTCAATGTATTTATTTTGGGTAAAAAGTCTGTATGTATGATTATCAATTATTGTAACGTAACGAGCGTGTGGATGTCTGCAACACTTAAAAGGGTGTAGCTGACAATTATAAGATGTGCGATACTGTACAATATAACGAGAAAGTTATGTGACAGATAAGACAACACGAAAAACATTTAAATTAAGAAGTTTTTGCTTTCCGGATAATTTATACTTTTACATCTATGCGGACAGCGGACTTCATGATTCCCTGCAACTGTTCTCTTGTCTGCGAGGTTTAGTGGCAATCCATGTAATTCACGTGCCGTCCCACCATTCAGCAAGGATCTGGTGGCCTCGGCTGCCAGACTTGTGAGAAAAAGAACAGTCAAACCAGCAATACGGTTAATGGCGATTAAGGCAGTCCCCTACTTGTCGACAGACTTGTCTCTGTTAATTGCGCTGCGCAATTCGTATTTACAAATAACATACTGGAGAATGAGGGGTACGAAGAAGTGGTGTTTATCAGAGGTGAAAGTAAGCGTGAAGCTGGTTCGTAAAGTCTGACGCAATTGAGTATCACGAAGTACCTTGAAAGATTAAAGCGCTTGTAAAGAAGTAACTGTTGATAATCCGACATACGTTGATATAATATTTTACTTAAACTGAGTCATAAAATTATATTCTGAAGTTTGGTACACCTTTCGGGGAACATTCTTTATCTTGGAATGTGTCGAAACAATCCAAATATTAACACACAGAAAGCATTTGCTTCACGCAGTGTCTCAATTTGTCTATTTAAAGAGAAACATGGAATCCAGTCCAGAGAAGTGTACAAGAATGTAAGGACTTTACTCCGTTTCTTTTTCTACACCATAAAAAAATTATTAATTTCCATTCGTCATTTATTCCAAAACCCAAAAAGACGAAAAATCAACAAAAGTTTGTAAATCTCTGGAAGAAAAATCACTGCTTGTTACTTGATCATTGATTCATAGAGGAAGAAATCTCTTAAACATGTTCGAGTGAAGAAAGTTTCATACCACGAGGCCAAAAACAGAAAGAAATTTGGTCTGCATTAAAGTGACAGATAGGGGGCCTGCTACGAGAGAGGTAACACGGACGGCTGGATTCAGTGCCTTCTGACTGCAACAGTTCCCAGATGTTTTGTTAGCGATCCAGCATTTCAAATTTAGTCTACCTGAAAATTCCTAATTTTTAAATTTGAGAAAAATTTTAGAAATAAGGGTTTATTTTGTAAATTACTAAAATATTATTAATTGTTGGTGAAAGGGAGCACAATTTCAAGTACACGTGCAACAGTACAGACAGTCCATTCAAGCAGAAGACGAAGTGTTGTGTTGCCTTCAATCGACTTTTCTATTAGGAATTTCACAATAAAATCCATGAAAAATTCCTCGAAACCAATTTTTTGGTAGCGACAGAAGGTTTGGGAAGGAATGGTACCATTAGAAGCGCGAAAAATTAAGCATCCTCAGATACGGTTTTTTTATGTGATGAGGATTGTGCCTAAAGAAGTGAGAATGACGTATGTTTTCACATTTATGTATCCTTTAATATTTATTATTTTAACACATTTAGACATAAGGTACTTTATCAATGGCGTAAATTACAATTATTTTTTTCAAGTTAGTTCATGGTGTCATATTAATTTTCCTGTTTAAAACACAAAAACAGTTCTTTAACATCTTTTATATTCAAAACGTCCTGACTTTGTTGTAGTCGATTAGGTAATTGTTTTATAAGTGATTTCAATATTAGTACTTTATCCAAGTATCAAAATATCTACCTGAATTTGTCTCTCTATCGGGTTGAACGACATTTGCACCTTTTGTAGATACCCATTTCTAAAAGTAATGATAATTTTTTGGTTATTTAAATCGGGCTGACGTTACATCGCATTCGAAATTTTCACTTTCCAGAAATGCAACTACAAAAATTGTACTTTTAAAAAAGTGTAAGTTTCTTGAGAAAAAAGTATTTGGTGTGTTGGTACTGACCTTAATCTGTTTGTAGTTTGGCGATATGGTTACAGATGTTAATACGAACAAAATGTAAACACTGGTGCCTGACATGCCTCACTTACTTGGATTCATGTTCTCACGGATGCCTCTGTGAATACACTCTACTGGAATGTTGCCTTCGTGTTCGACTTGGAAGGTGGGATCAGTGCTTTCTTCCGAGACTTTGTAAATGTCTACCAGAAAGTATGGCGTCACATCCAAGAAGAAAGTATTATTCAATATTCCACTTACTAGCTAATTTGCATACGTGAAGAACTTTTGTCATTCCTGCGATACAGAAACGGTTAGATGACAACAGGAAGAAGTGATCTTAAAACTGTGTGGCTTTCAGTACCTCGCTCAACGCATCTGGACAAATGCAGGCAGCACAGAACAGAAATTCATTTAAAAATATTACTTCTTTAGGCTTTTGCACGACTAAAATATGTAGGAGAGCGAAATACATCGACTTATATATATTTTATTACTTGTACACTGTGATGGGCAAGGCATGTAGCACGTATGGGGAGACTTGAAGGAAGGAGACAACCGGGAAGACCCAAGCATAGATGGGAGGAATCTTAAAATAAATCTTCAATATGCAGGAAGAGAGGCAAGGACAGGATTGTTCTGGCTCAGGACAGGGATACGTGGCGTTCTGTTGTGATTGCGGTAATGAACTTTCGCTTTTCATAAAATGCGGTAAGTTTCTTGACTAGCTGAGGACCTGTTAGCTTCTCAAGGACTCCGCTGCGTGGAGTTAGTTTAGTTGGTTTGTACTCCGTTGGTCCTTTCATCAGGAATGGAGAAACCAGAGAAACAAAAAACCATACGGCACACTGACAGGCGTAGAAGACCGGGCACCACGATTTTTTTCACCCAAAATTCATCCGTGCATCCAGTTACCCAGGCATCCAATAGTACTGAAAGAGCAGTGGGGCAAACGACGTTCCCTTTTCTTTGTTTCAGAACTGTTGTTTAGATATGTGGCCGTGTAATTTGAACAAGGATTTGGCCCGGCAACGCTGATACTTACACAAGATAACACAGATACCGAATGAAAGGGAAACGTATTCTTCCCGGAGTGGAATTCGAATTTATGATTACAGCATTCGAGCTACAGAAGACTGTACACACCTTACACGTTGCGGTCACTGTGATCGATCCCAAATAATATCAGCGAGGTGAAAACAAGGATGAAGATATGATGTGTATGGATCACACATGAGAAGAAGAAACACGTCTAAACAACGTCAGGTACAATACGAGAAAGGAAGAAAGAACGATATTATTGAAATTAGTTGTATGAACTTAGGGAGAGAGATTCGGTTTTATGTTGACCAATCTAGCTTGGGCTATAGTGGCAAGCTTTTTTCCAATATGGAATAACTTTACGATTTTATAAAGGACAAGGAATTTCTTGACCATCTGAGCGACTGTCACCTTCGCAAGTAAGACACTCTCCTATAGATTTAATTTGGTGTTATCACATGCTGTCAATCTAAATTTGGCACATTTAAAACTGGTAAATTTCATGAAATTTTTCATGTGTGTTGCCACGACCTCATTTTATGGCCCTGAACAAGGTTCAGTAAATACGGTAATGAAGCTGCTAGCTGCATGAAGATAGAAATAATATGAGCGACTATTAGCGTCCGAAGACCTAGTCTTCTGTGGAGTTCGTTATAATCTCTTTTAGTAAAAAAAGTTGTGAAGTTCTCAGTGCCTTCTGGGTTATGAAGTCATGTAGTTTTGCAGAAATATCAACGATACGGTGGAATATACTGTTTTCAGGATGCAAGACGGAAGTAGCAATTTCCACCGAACCACTTTTAGCTATCGACCAATCTGTACAATGTCACACGCAAGAAGACGGCATCCTCGTTTGCAGTGAGTGGGTTTTAATTTTCCAGTTACTATCGAGCACAGTAACAATTTGTACCTAAGAGGGCAAGGAGAAACGAGCAGGGAAAAAAGACAATTAAAGATGTTCTCAAGCCTATTTTCATTCTCACTTTACGGCGAAGAGCACGCTGACTTAATGAAGTTGTGCAGCAGAATTAAAGGAAGAAACGTAGAGGCGAAAGTGATTGGAAAATTAGGACGGTAATGATGTAAGAATTTTAAACAACTAGTTGACAACACTTGGAAAGTTAAGTAGATAGAAATCTTTAAGTGCGTTCAGAATAAACAGAAAATATTTTATATTCTGAATTATTGGCCATGTTTTTCGCACGCTGGCAACGAAATCTGCAAACACGATAATATTAGCTTCGAGAAGACTCTCTGTTCGTCGGCCGTACGTAACATTCATGCAATTAGAAATTCGTTGGTTGTACTAAAATTTGTTGATAAACGTAAATTTTCGTAAAATGGGATAAAAACGCGTTTTTTATTTAAAAAAACTCTACGTGCATGCCTGAACGTTTCTCTGACGTAATATAGGCGATTGGAGAAATGTGTTGTAGGGCTATGTTAAGACATACAAATGAAGAATGAAATTTAATTCTATGTTTCATGTGTCAAGTTCATTATTTGTATTAGGGATTTGTTTTTAAATGTTGCAAAAATCATTGGCGAAACGTGGTCTATTGCTCAGTCTATGCGGAAGGTGCAGACTGCCTTCGTCTTTCCCCTCCCCTTCACCAAGAAACTAACAGTCATTCAATATTGCCCAAGATAATAATTGCGAAAACTGTATATAATAATAATAATAATAATAATAATAATAATAATAATAATAATAATAATAATAATAATAATAATAATACAGTAAAACCTGTCTTAAACGGAATCTCAAGGGACCAGAACATTTTTCCGCTAAAGTCAGGTTTCCGTTTAATCAAGGTACACTACATACAGTATAAA
>Ga0268261_10000466_pt1 | contig 25255 bp, 16 predicted proteins | sample TergutNc150P1_FD_190353 | JGI IMG/M metagenome (GOLD analysis project Ga0268261, IMG submission 190353) | Nasutitermes corniger P1 segment gut microbial community from laboratory colony in Florida, USA - Nc150 P1 (SPAdes) (version 2) | ecosystem: Host-associated > Arthropoda: Insects >...
TGAAACCTATTGCTTTGGTATCAGTGTTGATGAAACCTGTTGCTTTGGTATCAGTGTTGATGAAACCTATTGCTTTGGTATCAGTGTTGATGAAACCTATTGCTTTGGTATCAGTGTTGATGAAACCTGTTGCTTTGGTATCAGTGTTGAAGAAACCTGTTGCTTTGGTATCAGTGTTGATGAAACCTGTTGCTTTGGTATCAGTGTTGATGAAACCTATTGCTTTGGTATCAGTGTTGACGAAACCTATTGCTTTGGTATCAGTGTTGATGAAACCTATTGCTTTGGTATCAGTGTTGATGAAACCTATTGCTTTGGTATCAGTGTTGATGAAACCTATTGCTTTGGTATCAGTGTTGATGAAACCTATTGCTTTGGTATCAGTGTTGATGAAACCTATTGCTTTGGTATCAGTGCTGATGAAACCTATTACTTTGGTATCAGTGTTGATGAAACCTGTTGCTTTGGTATCAGTGTTGATGAAACCTGTTGCTTTGGTATCAGTGTTGATGAAACCTGTTGCTTTGGTATCAGTGTTGATGAAACCTATTGCTTTGGTATCAGTGTTGATGAAACCTGTTGCTTTGGTATCAGTGTTGATGAAACCTGTTGCTTTGGTGAAACAGACAGACACACACACACATACATTTTTCATGAGGCTCATATCTTACAGTGACGTGAAATACGATATTTTATCACATAATTCTGAAATGTTATGATCATGAGATTTGGTTTGTGATATATGTGATTTATGAAAATGGTCAGTCAGAGGACGCTGTTTTCTCTGCATATTCCCAACAACAAATGTTTTTGGAGGCAGAATGGGTGAGCTTTGTTTGAGGCAAATCATCAACACAAGGCAGCATACTTCTGTCATCTATACCTCCTGTGTATTCATTACCATAGCCTTAATATTGTGCCTGTTGCATTTCTTTAGCTTGGCATTCACATAGCATGTAGCATTTACCCAGATCAATTCTCACTTGATCATTTGAAATACAGTTCATTCTGCTTCTGTCACATATCATATTTGCTGCTATTCCTTTCAGTCGTAAGTGATGAAATATTTTTGGTTGAAGTTGTTTTTCAGTTGTAAGATGCAATCTGTGAAATGTGCAAGAGCTTATTTTTTTCCTAACTTTCAAACAAAAAAGGAGTCAAAGGAATAAATGACTTCGCAGGCTGTAGTCTGTTGACACCTAGCAGTTGAATATTGTGCTAGTACCTGTATTGCCATCTAGCAAGCAGTGTGGAAGCTGTTTGATCACATGACATAGTTGAATTAGATGACCTTACCCTTCACAGGAAGTAAGTTACTGAACTAGAAATACTAAATTTAGAGTATCTAGTAAAACAAAGGCATAAAGCCTTATAAGTAAAAAGAAAATCAGTTTATATATGAGAACTCTCCAGTAACATACGTGTGATTCTTAAGAGTTGTAGGTGTTTTGACATTTATTTGCAGCAATCACTTGTCTAATTTTGAATCAAAAGCCCAGCACTTTTTACTGAGGTTTTTGGCACTGTATGAATATAAGTGTGCTGTATTTATTGCTTTATAATTTCTGCAGAGCTGACTCCAGGTGAACATGCATCTGCCCCTCGGTTCGTGCAGAAGTTGCAGCCCAGACGTGCTCCAGATGGTACAACAGTGCAGTTTGAATGCCAGGTTGAAGGGAATCCAAGACCACAGATCACATGGTTTAAAGAAACTGCAATTATTCTTCCATCACAGGATTTCCAGGTGAGAATTCAAGTGCAGATGTGTTATCTGTCTCCTTGCCCCTTCCTGCTTTTCTTTGTTTTTCTGTCCTTTCTACTTTCTGTCAATCTCTGAACCAGTGATTTGCATGTCCCTATATACTGTTTTTCTTTCATGAAATGAAATCATTAAATATTATTTTTCTACTTATGAGCAACATACATGCAGTAAATAATGGGTGATTGAGTTTCTGTTTGGCTCCATTTAAGAGTATGGAGTAGGAGCAGAAAGTGATCTGTAAAAGGAATAAGTCCTGTGCAGCAGTCAGGTCTCATTTTACTTGATTTCTGTTTGTGCGATTACATTTTAACGCGACTTTGTAATTCACACCATTCTTTGAATTTACATTAAAATGTTTATATTAACATGATTTAGTATAGACAATCCTTGGCTACACTTATCTTCTGTAGGAGGCTAGCAGAAAGTGATGTCACTGTCACGCCATCAGTCACATGTATGGGCTGATTGTGTTTAGTGGTGTAATCACATGGCTCATGTAGTTTCCTGTTCAAAAACATTGGTTATTCTTACTTTCAAAAGTGAGAAATCTGAGTCTACATCACCTAGTGTAATCCAAGTGAAAAACAGTAGAAGACAATCAGTATTGAAGAGAAATTAGATGTAATAAGCTGATTTGAATAAGGTGAGCGAATTGTTGATGTATTCGATAACGTTAGACTCGCTCGTAGTACCGTATGTGAAATTTGTGACGATGATGAAGTTACAGAAAGTGCTTTGTCGGGAATAAAAACCTCTTTGTAGCTGGACTGCCATAGTGCTTTTGGAGTGAACTGTACCAAAAACTGTTAATGTGAGTCTCGTACATTTTTATTGCATTAGAAATAAATATATTGTATAGAAATGTATGTATGCTGTATCGAAATGTATATATACTGTATATATAGTGCAGGTATGCTCTGCAGGTCTGTATGTGCAGTTGTATAGTCATACACTGCGTCATATATGGGATGAGGCTATCAATCCTCTAACTTCCAGGAAATACACCATTTTAAATGGGAATTTTGTCTTCAACCCACACAGTGTTTTTCACGAACATAACTCTGACTTAAAATGAGACCTGCCTGAATGGTGTTTGAAATTTATTTTATATGTCGATGTTGTTACATCACACTTCCTGTGAAATTTTATATAGTAGGTATATTGCATAAGTTGTGTAGATTTTCTGTCTTGCATTGCCATCATGAGTTTCTGCTGCAAGTAATAATAAATTTTTACCTTTCTTGGGTGGCAGAATTTTTTATCTGACTTTACTTTTGCTTGTTGTTGATATATATATATATATAACATGATACATCAGTAAACTGAATAGTTTGCATTTTTTTTTTAGCTTCAAAACAAATATCAGGCTTTATGTTAATTTACATACTCCATAATTTTAAGCAAGCAACGTTCAAGGGCTCAGGTACCATTTTATGAATACAAATATATTTTTTTGATGACATTAATTCTTTGTCAGGAACTGCACAAACATAATAGGTCTGTCATTTCAGAATTCTGTGCAATTAAACTGCATTACCGATTGAAATAATTTACTGATATTGTAGCACTGAAGAGTGAGGTAATTTTTTATCCTTACATCTTTATGTTAATGGAGTAAGGAAACAGTTTGTGTTTCTGCCTTAGTATGATTTGGGTGATTATTCCAGCCTGTACACCAAGTAATTCATTTGTTTTACTTGAGTGCGAGTAGTAAATATGTTTGTGTTTATTTCCTGTAGGTGCATTACCATTTGTTCCTTTAAGAAGAATGACTGTTATTTTCCCACTAGGTAATGCATTATTGCACTGAAATAAATAAGTAATTTTTGTTATATTCAGCACATACAGTAACAATTCTCTGAACGTTGTATTCAGTGTATAGAGTAGCCATTCTCTGAAGGCTGTGTTGAGTCCTAACAGAAGTTTCTTGGATTGTTATGGTGGTGGACCGGTGGACTTTGAATGCCAGTGAATGTAAATAAGTGAGACTTTACAAGAAATATGTCTCACCAGAATGAAAATATTTGTTGAACCACATAAAATGGTATTTGTTCTTTCAGATATATTATGATGAAGATAAGGTGGCCACACTCATTATCAGGGAAGTGTTCCCTGAAGATGCTGGAAAGTACACATGTGTAGCAAAGAATACCGCTGGCTTTGCATCCAGCACAACAGAGCTGGTTGTAGAGGTTCCGCTGTCAGACCGTGGTTCTGACACCACAGTTTCGATATCAAGAAGGAGCCTTTCAAGGTAATCAGTTGCATTTCAGATTTACAAATACTGAAATGTTCAGCCAGTAAAACTGCCATGTGTTACATTTGAGCTGCACATGTTATGTTGGTATGTAAGGGTGCAGCTTCATTTCTCAAACACTTCTGGTTTTGGAAAATGTTGATATAGTTCAGCACTTATGACCATTCATCTTCACTTTATACCTGGTTTTATATTTTAAGACATTTGTATTCACATATTCTGTGTAGGTACATACATAGGCACGTGGATTATTTTATTCATATTTCCTGTATGATTTCACAGATACATGGATCATCTTGTAATCCTTGCCAACCCTAGAAGTGAACCATTTATATGTTTTGTTGTTTTTGGTAGGGAATCTTCCCTTGCTGACATTCTAGAAGGCATTCCTCCCACATTCTCACGAAAGCCAAAGGCTGTTTGTGTGGATGAAGGGAAAGATGTGGAACTTGAGAGTCGCCTGGTAGCTGTTCCTGAGCCACAGGTGACGTGGTTTTGTAATGGCAAGGAGATCACAACATCAGGCAATGTGAGCGTGATCTCTCAGTCAGACATCCACTTGTACACCAGTATTGTGCGGATTAAGAAGATAAAGAAGAGCCAGGAGGGAAGTTATGAAGTGGTCGCCAAAAACAGGGAGGGAGAAGCGGCTGTGCACCTGACTGTAAAGGTAACAATTACAATATAAGTGCACTAGTAACAGACACAAGTCTTTATAGCCTGTTGATGTATTGTGAAGAACACTTACAAAATTCTGTTTTTCCTTGGTCATTCTCAGCCTCAGTCACATGGTATGAAGCTTACATGTCTTCTTATTTAGTATTTTTGGAGAATGTAATTTGGGTAGATGAATCAATGAGAAATATCTTCCAGAACTGAGATCATACTTATTATGAGAAAACTGACTTTGTACCTAACTTGTCACTGTATAAAAGATAAGTATGTTACAAAACATTCCAGTGCTGGATTTGGGGTTCTGACAGCAGTTCAATTAAAGATTAAAGTGTTCTGGGATATGATGCAGTGTCAGTTGGTGTATAGTTAGTGATGCTTTGGAGGAGACTGTCACTTCTTTGACTTCTTGGACCTGGAAGATGAAGGCAAAAAGTCCCAAGATGTCAGCAACTATATACCAATTGTAGCGTCATATCACAAGGACTTAAACCTTCAATACCGGCATTCTTTGCTGTCTTGCAGTGAATTTTGTGCTTTCTTAGAACCAGACACTCTGGCAAATCTTTTTTTTTTTACATTTATTAAGGATACAGTTTCCTCCAATCTCCTACAGTCAGTAGTACAAACATGACACACACATGATTGTGTGAGGTGTGAGTGACAATGTGTCATCTAATTACAATGTCATGTACTGGAGCTTTATGATAATACATATCTGGAAAGTCTGTGCAGCTTTTGTCCGGGCATGTTTTGTGTGGTCTACTAAATGACACACAGTGTGTTCATGCAGTAGTCATTGTTTAGGGTTCAGTCTGAAAGTGGTAGCCTAACTAATGAACCATTCAGTAATGTTAAGTTGCCCCTGTACATGCCACAAGGATGTATACAGGAAGTGTAGGCATAGCTCCACTAATTCTTAACCTTGTCACTAGACAGAGGTGAGTGGTCAGCCTCGCACCCTGACCAATTTATGCCTTAGGAAAGGGCCTCCATTGAATAGGAGGCTTGAGGGGCCCTAGAACTGATTTGGACATTTTGGAGAAGAGAAACATCTCCTGTCGCTGCCAGGATTTGAACCCTGGATCATTCAGCCCTTAGCTTGGTCACTATACTGACTACACTGTCCTGGCTGTGAATGAATGAATGAATTAATTGACCATTGTTGCTGGGGATTGTAAATATTCCCACAAATTTTGTATTAAAAAACATGGTCAAATAAAATAATTTCTGGGTTTTATTATTTCATTCAAGATTTATGCATTAGGAATGTAGGCTATATGTGTATTGCCCCTAACTCTCTCTTTTTTTTTTTTCATGTATGATTTATGTTAGTAAATTCAGTGACACTCTGCACTACCCAGAAGACTTGAATTCCAATTGAATACTATGTTTCCTTCAGTTTAGCTTTCAGCTAAATATGGTGGCATTTTATGTCTGTTCAGGTAAGGTCTGGTGAGAAGGAACCTCCACAGATATTGGAGCCATTACAGAGCCTGACAGTTGAGGAGGGAGAGACTGTGGTGCTGAGTACACGGGTTGTTGGTAACCCAACTCCGAAAGTGACGTGGCTCAAGAACGGCAAGCCAGTGACAGACCAGCCGACCCACATAGAGGGTGATACATACACACTGACGCTGCTGGAACCAACGCCACAAGACACAGCACAGTACAGCCTCCAGGCCAAGAATAGCATTGGCTCTGCGGAGACAACTGCGACTGTCGTAGTCGAAGGTAATCAGTTGATGTGTGCCACTGGGGCAACATTTCATGTTTTAAATGACATTTATATAAACTAAGTATCTGCATATGTCAGTTATTTACTGTAAAGTCAGAGTAAATGCAACAGAAGACAACTGTAATTTAAGTTGATATTCTTCCTGACACATGAAGGAAGTCTTCCACAAACATCATGGAATGCAGCTGCCACACAAAATATCACTTGCATGTTGTATCCTGCCTCATGGTGCCATATTCACCATGTGGGATAAAAATTGTTTTTCTTACTGATAACTTTTTGTCAGTTGTGTGTTCTGTATTTGATTGCATTCCTCAGTTTACCCAGATACTGACTGCCACATACTTGATAATATGTCAGGAGTCTTCTGTCAATAACCATAATATGTCAGGAGTCTTCTGTCAATAACCATAATATGTCAGGAGTCTCTGTCAATAACCATAATATGTCAGGAGTCTCTGTCAATAACCATAATATGTCAGGAGTCTCTGTCAATAACCATAATATGTCAGGAGTCTCTGTCAATAACCATTTCTCAATATTTTGTCTTTTCAAAGAAATGATGTATGGAGACTTTGCAAATGATGTTTACATATTAGTGATTTGTTGCAAGTTACATGCAGTTTGTGGCCCTGAAGTGCTTCGTAATATCTGTAGCTGATATTGTTATTGATTTACAGTGAATTTTGAGTGGACTGATATATTTTCATAGACGGCTTATCAATTATACTTTTAGGTCTGCATTTTTGGAGATTGAAACACCTCAAATCAATTAAATTGCATGTGGCAGAATGCACTTGGCTTATTTTCCCAAACTTGTATTGTAACAAGGAGCAAAACCACCTTTTTTCTGGCCTATGATCAATATATACCTTAAGAAGTGAAGATGCTGAAACTTCCAAGTAATTGTGTTGTAACTGTTAATAACTGATGAACAGTCAGATAAGTCTCTATCACACTTCTGCATCCTTTCTTCTTGTAACAAACAACTGATGAAGACCATAAAGTATTTCAATTTTCTGTAGAATGTGTTTGTCTTAAGTCTTGAAGCAGAGACACTAGTTACTAACTTAGATGTTTTAATTACAGAATTACCATTTGATAAACCGGAACCTCCTCTGTTTCTGGAACGATTTGAAGAAGAGAGAGTGCCAGAGAAGGGAACGTTACGTTTGTTGGCAAGGGTGACAGGAAACCCAACCCCAGTGATCACATGGCTGAGGTGTGTACAACAGAAACAACATTCTTGCTTAGTTGAGCAGACTTTAACTTTGTTTCGTGGCATGTCGCATCATAAACGGTTTAGACACACATTTGTAAGATATACTGAGAGGAGTGTTACGTAGCAGAATGATGTTGCAAGACATGATTTTTATGATAATTGATGCAGACCCATGCCCATTTATTTGGTGCAGAGGTTGATGAAAACTTCACAGTGTAAATGTCATATTTGGATGCACCCTGTAAAGAACAGTGCACTAACTTCTGTAATTGATTGCCATGAGACAACTTCCACATCATGCTGGATAATGTGATACTGTAACTAATTGTTTGAAACAGACTATTGCATATTTGTTTTGTTGAGCTTGTGTCCAGGGTATTTCAGTTCATGTTAATAAGGTTAGTGGTAGTAATTATGACTTAAAACATTATTGCATTATTTTCCAAACACACTGCAACACAAGTAAATTTTGGTGCACTCATGGACTGTCAGAAAATGAAACTGTGAATCTCCTTGTGCCTGGTTCCCTTGGATAAATGTTCGTGAAGACAAGGGAGTGTGCATGTAGACATACATGTGGACACACACACACATGCGCACATGCATACACTTAATTAGTATGCCCTGATTTTTGAGGCAAGATGTTCAGACGAATCCTGTCATTCCATTGGACTATAAAATGGCTGCAGATTTCCAGTATCATACAGGAAAAACATATCTTTTGCTGAAGACTGTACAGTTCAGTGCTGTAACACTTCCTGCCATGCACTTCAGTACATCAGAAAGATTAACCGATACGGTGGTTAGCGAGTGAAATATTGCGCACCCCATTGATTTAGTTTTATAATGACAGTTTAGTAATTGATTATGCTTATATTGTAGCAGTTATGAAGACATATTCAGTGATAAGGGCTTGTATCTTTTTACAGAAACAACAAAGTCTTGAAACCCTCTGATACAGTTGCTCAGACATTTGATGGTGAAACAGCAGTGCTGGAGATAAGAAATGCAGATTCTGAGGTAGATGCTGGTGATTATAAGTGTTTGGCTAGCAATCCGGTAGGCCAGGCATCTCACGGAGCAAGAGTCATTGTGGATGTTGATAAAGTGTAAGTTTTTGAGTATTTGTATACTAAGTGGAAGGTACTGTGCAGCCAGGAGAGAGCAGTGACATATTGCTAAGTTTCCATATGTTGATTCCAGATATTTGTTTGTCAGAAAACACTCCTGTTACTGCTGTTTGATATTTTGGACAAGGACATGGTGCAAGGTTTTTAAAAACTTATTGTTTTGGAAACTGCTTCTGTGTTGGGATATGATCTTTTCACATAAGTGTTGCTGTTGATTCCAGAATTCTGGGCTTTGATACTTTGTCATTTGGCAAGTAGTTCCTGATGTTTGGAAGGATCATACTGCTTCCCTCACAAAGTGGGGGAGGGGGTTATACAACACTGTGGTTTGTAAAACTATGGATAATAAATTATATGAAAAACAATAGTCAAGAAGATTTTTGTGTGTAATTGTAACAAATGCTTTACTTTGGGATTTGTGCACTTACATGTGCCTGTTCCTGAGGAGACACAGTGATGGTCACTGCCACAAACCATCTTCAGAAATGTGTGTTTCCTCAGAGGCACAACTGAAGTTATCAGCCTTGATTCTTATAATCTGCTTTGTGTAATCCACTTGGTGTGAGTGAATGAGTAATTGAGTCATGACTAGGTTACTGTGTTTACCCATTTTCCATGGTTATGATAGAGCATGGTTTGTGAGTGACATCACAGCTGGAGTTTTAGTGGTTGTGGTAGAGTCTGGTGAAAGACAGGATGGATTAAGGCATGAATGGTTTGTTCACCATGTTATGTGACGGTTGTCGCTACGAGGTGCAGAGTGATGTAGAATGTAGTTACAGTACCACAGTTGTTTGGTTTCTTTGCAAAAGTAACGGGAAACAAATGCTAAGTGATAAATTGTGCTCTTGTTTTCAGCACCTTCACGAAGAACCTGAAGCAGATTGTTGATGTGGAGGAACAGACAGCCTTGAGTCTGGAGTGCGAAACTTCACATTCCATCTCCACCAAATGGTTTCATAATGGTAAAGAGATAAGTGGCATGGATCACCGTGAAATAATCCAAGAAGGCCGAATTCACAGGCTGGTTATCAGCAGAACTACTGTGCTTGATACTGGAACTTACAAGTGTACAGTGAAGAATCAGACGACCGAGAGCAAAGTGACAGTTAAAGGTAAGAATATCAACGTGTTGAAGTCAACTGGAAGTAGACTGTACATACTTTCAAATAAGGTGATGATTTCTGTTGTGACTTTAAACAGTAACAAATACCATCCATTATATCATGTAAGTCACACCTTCAAAGACAGAGCCAGCATTTTTGTGATTATGTCATGTACTTCTGAACCACTTACACCTCCAGTTAATTTCCACTGTTACTCACTTAACATTCAGATTTTCTCCCTTTTCATTATGTACATTGGGATGTGGCCTGCATAAAAGTTACTTATTACCAGAATGAAACAGAGTGAGTGAGACCAAATGGTTTTTTTTAGTTACCAACAGATGACAGAAGTTCTCAGAATCATAAAATCAGTGGTGACAGACCCAATGTGTGAGCTGTGAGGTGTATGGTACGGTTGGTGGGTTGGGCTGCCTGACGTATGGTACGGTTGGTGGGTTGGGCTGCCTGATGTATGGTACGATTGGTGGGTTGGGCTGCCTGACGTATGGTGCGGTTGGTGGGTTGGGCTGCCTGACGTATGAGCTAGCCAACTGTGTTTGAAATGTCAGGGCTTCCGTACAGTCAAGTGGAAAGGATTATCCAATTAGCAATCTTCTGTGCAGTGGTCTTACATCACATATACTTGTATATGTTGAATCATAACAAGGCCATATACTGCTTCAAATTAGTGTCCCACAGAGAAATATAATCTATATTTAAAACTCTATGCATTTGCTACAGTCATGTTTGGCTGTACCAGTTTCTTCTGAAAATACTTCCTGTCCAACATGATACACTTTCTACCATTACCCCATGTGATTCGGCTGAAAGGCCATTTGCTGGGATATGTTAGACATAACCTTGAAGATTTGCAGTGTTACTGTGTTTGTAATTTTTAACACACAAAAGATAATTTATCCAAAATCGGTGAGTAAGTTTATGTTCAAGACTTGTACCAATTCACAGCCCTATAGAGAATAATTCATTAGTCATTGCTTTCAATTACAGTTCATTGTAATTTGATGTAACCAACCAGTTACGTATGATGTATGTTGTAAATATAAAACGCTGATCATAACAAGAGATGCAGATTCATTTTTAAACCTGTAACCACACAGGAAGTGACACCATTGTCTTTTGAACTTGAAGTATTATTAAGAACAAACACACTCACATATCTACATTCAAATACAATGTGATTGCATTTCATATAATTTTGAAATATGCAAATTTCAAATTTGAAATAGTATGATATAAGATATTTTTAAAATGTCACATTATATTCCAAATTTGAAATAATATGAATCATTAACTTTAATTTTTTGTTTATTTATATTGTGCTTGAAAAGTTTATGTAAAAACAGAAATACACTCTATTGGTAGTAGATGTATGCACTTGGACACCACATCTGCCTAATGTGTATGTATTCGTATCGAAAATACTAGCCTTGAATTATGGAATTTCTTCAAGATCGCATTTTTCACATGAAATGCAACCACACTGTACACATGTATTCATTCAGGAATGTGTGTGTGTTGTAGGATATGTCTGTCCTATTGGGTTGTATTGTGTTGTAGGTTCAGCAGCACTAGAGGGAGTCAGAATTGCTAGAGTGAGACAGTTAATATGAGATGTAGTAAGAGGTCATATATATATATATACACACACACACACACAAAACAAGAAATAAAAAAAAAAAAAAAAAAAAAACCAAAATTGCTGGCTGGAAATGCATTTTGTGTTATTGTACTATTCTTTGTTGGATCGGAACAGCTGTTAAAGTGTGATTCTTAAATTGCTTGTTATTCTAAACATGGTTGCTCAGGTTTTTATGATCAGAATGCAGCATCCCATGCATGATTTGGTTTTGTTGGCGCAATCCAGGCATATGAATCCATGCACAACTATTATTTTGCCTATTGTTGAGTGTGGGTTTGGAACTTGGCCTTGCACATTGAGGAGAAAATGTAGGTTCCGAGGATGCTGAAGAATGGGTGTTCAGGTGATCAGATTCTGCTGCATGCAGATAGTTGTGTCATTCCATAATCCCCGGACTGGTCCCTGCATTCATAATGTGTCCAACAATGAGACCCGTTTTCTTGCCACAGACTTCTTTGTCTGTATTTTGCATTCATTTCATTTTGTTGTGATCACTGGGTGTAATGTCAGTATGAAATCCAAGTAACTGGAAATGGTGTATGCTTGACCCTTCTGCAGTACAGGTTGCCTATCTGCATATAATATTGCAATCCATTAGTCATGTACATTCAGAGCATTTCCCAGTATATTTGGTATAAGAGTAATTAATACATTTATCAGATCTTTGGCCATAAAAGAACTGTTGTGCCTTCATGATGAAGGTTAACATCTGTCACAATCTTAGGGGATGTTGTCAGGAACATGTGCTGAAGATGGGAGAGTTGCAAAAACAGATACTGGAATTGAACTTGTGTTCTGTAATGCAGGTGGTTTTGGGGCTGTTCCAGATGCTGGCATACCAGATAAAAGATCCCCTACCTGTGTGAATGTTATCATCACCAACATCATCATCATCATTGTCATCATCATCTGATTTTTAATATATTATTTTTGGTTGTATTGAGATTATATTCATGTCATTACAGAACTAAAACCAGACTTTGTAAGGAAGTTACAAGACTTTGAAGTTAAGGAACGGGAGAGTGCCGTCTTGGAGGTTGAAATATCTTCTGAAACTGCAGATGTCACGTGGCACAAGGTAATTAATGGATAATACTTATATTTGGTCTAAAGTTATATCTGTGTAGCTTTGCCTAAATGTGTGTTGTTAGTGCTGTATCGCAGCGAACTGTAAGCAAAGTTGTTACTCTGTCTTTGCAAAACATTTGTTAGAGATGTTGCAGTGATGGTTATTGTCATTGCAAAGCTGCAAAGCAGTAGATACTGTTGTTGTAAAGTAATACAGGCTGTTGTTGTAAAGTAATACAGGCTGTTGGTAGAACCAGTCACTGATCCTTTAATGTGACTGGAACAGGTTTTTTCGATTTTCTTTTCTGGGGGATCAAAAATTTGAAAGTTATTGTGGGAAAAACCTGTTCTATATTTAGAAAGCTGATTGCATCACACTGTACTTGGTGTAGTACAGCCTTAGTGGTGTTGGCCAGCTCGTTGGATAAAATGGACAGTGTGTGCGGTTGGTGCAGTACAGGATAGAATGGGCAGTAAGTGCTGTTGGTGCAGTACAGGATAGAATGGGCAGTAAGTGCTGTTGGTGCAGTACAGGATAAAATGGGCAGTAAGTGCAGTTGGTGCAGTACAGGATAGAATGGGCAGTAAGTGCTGTTGGTGCAGTACAGGATAAAATGGGCAGTAAGTGCAGTTGGTGCAGTACAGGATAAAATGGGCAGTCGATGCAAATGACACACTATAGGATAAGTGCAGTTGGTGCACTACAGGGTAAAATGAGCAGTAAGTGCAAATGGTGCACTCCAGTATAAAGTAAGCCGTAAGTGCAGTTGGTTCACTGTAGGATAAAATCATCAGTGTAAATATTTTCAGATATACTTTTGTTCAAATTTCATATTACTTATGTGAGCCTACTGGACCATAACATTGTAGAAGTATATAATACTCTTTAAATTTTTGCTCTGTTGTGGAGTTACAAGATTTACACAGTGTGAGTTCTGTGACAGAGAAACTGTCTGCAGTGAATATGTGAAGAATTTTCATAGAAGAGGGTAATGTTGCTGCTATAACAGGACATTTTTAAATGCACAACAGATTCAGGGACTAAAAAATGTTTGTATGCTGCATTCTGTTAAAAAAATTGCAGGGGGAGAATGGGTATTTTAAATATCTGCAGGGACCATGGAGAAATAGTTCTAATGAAATCTGATTTTTGCCCAAAACAGAACATGTTAAAAAAATGCCAGGTATTTCCTGCCAAGTTTTAGAGTTAAATTGGATGCCATTTGTACAAGAATGGACCATATTCTTGTTTTGTGACACTACTGGCAGTCACCATTTCGAACAGTTCTGTAAGGCGTAATTTTCTTTATACTCAAAGGGGTAACACTTAAATCTTCATTTTCTACCATACAGCATGGCCATAATTTTGACTTTTTTTTTTACACTTAAATATCAGCATACTATAAGCCCCTTTACAATTTCAGAGTGTTGTAATGTAATGTAATTTATTTGCATTCCACAAATCCAAGTTAGGATACAATCCTATGGATATAGACATAATCACACACATACTATATAATGACAAATACAGAGTGAAGACTCTTAATATTAAATAAGAAAGTACAATTAATAAAACATATAAAACCAGCAACATCTAGATATGTTATAGGATTTTGTACTCTAGGCAGTTTTCTGCTCATATAGATGTGTAGTTATTGAAGGACAACATTTGATACGAAATGTAATATTACTTTCAAGAAAGCCTGTGTGCCTGGAAAGATGTAACGTACAAACCATTGTAGTGCAGAGTGACTAAGATATGGTATGATTGTTTTAGGATGGTGAGCAGATCCAAGAAACACCTGACAAGTTCATGTTTGAGAAGAAAGGTAATGTAAGGAAGCTGTTGATCAGAGGTGCATCTGTGCATGACGAAGGAGAATATACATGCGCACTTGGAGAACAGGAGTGTACGGCTGAGGTCACAGTTGTAGGTAAGTTGTAGGCTTTACAGTTGGGGTAGCACGAAACAGTCAAATAGTTGCATCTTAATTTAGCATTATGGTTGAACAGAACCAACTGCTGCCTGTACAGATTTCATAGTTTTATGTAAAATTTACTGCTTTTATTTCCCTAGAAGCTCGATGTTGTAGGTTTAAAAGTATTCAACATCCCAGTCATCTAAAATGCAATAAGTACATGTAGCACATTTGCCTGTAACTTGTAACTGCACTTTAAGCTGTGGCTAAATGTTTGGTGTCCTGGAACTATAATATAGCAAGAGTCTTGGAACTTTGATGTTTAGAGATACAGAGTATAAATGGCAGTTGTAAGTTACAGCAAAGTATGAACATTGTGTTCAGTGAAGGGAACTGTATTTATTTTCAGCCAGATGTATTTTTTAAAATTTCCCCATGATAGGCCTGGTTTTCTAGTATCTGTGAGTTACATCTTTTGGTCTGTCAATCTCTGCACCTATCTGGCTGGTCTTATCTAACTTATCCTTATTATCTGTGAAATTGCAAATTGATATTTATTGCTATATGTTGTTCTTTCAGAACTTCCTCCAGAGATCATTACCAAGATGCAAGATGTGACAATTGCCAAGGGTGAGAAAGCCATATTTGAAATAGAATTAACCAAGGGAGATGCTCTTGTACGGTGGTTCAAAGATGAAAAGGAACTTCAGTTCTCAGAACATATTCAGCTGTCAATTGATGGCAAGAGACAGAAGCTCAAAATATATAATTCAGAACTAGAAGACTCTGGTGTATACTCATGTCGAGTTGGTGAACAAACATCAGCAGCTAAACTGAGAGTTGAAGGTTAGTATATTTTACTCAGTATAGTTCTTGTATCACTGTAAGTATTGCAGTGGCTATTTTAGATCAAATACAAGAATCACTCATATAAATATTAATATTTGATGTTTGGCATTGTAATATTAAAATTCAAGGACATCTGAACTTGCCAGACATTTATGAACAGCAGGTCTTTTAATGGCTTTTACATGTTTGTTCACACTCTTTCCCTGTTTGTATGTAGGAAAGGGAAAGATGTGAATTAAAATGCCACAAAATATTTTACAAATTTTTACACTTACGAGGCTGGTACATGTTGGATAGCCAGAGACACAAAATGCCACAAAAAGTAACATTCATACTTACACCTGCACCATTAAAATATTGCAGCCAAGAGACAATGAAGCATAAGAAAGAAAGCACAAAAAAACTGAAATCTACATATTCCCAGTTGATGACAAATGATTTATAATTTGTCATTCACTTGTGTTAATCAGGTTGCTTGAAAACAGTGCATTTTATTGCACAACTGTTGTTTTACATTAATTGTCATTTTGGAATAACTTTCACACTGTACAAACAGTATGGCTGTGTCCTTGATGTGTCAACTGCCAGCTTAATACATCACAGGAAAGCAAATAGGGGGATGTATGTGATACTGCATAGATTGAATATTTATGGGGTTCTTAGAAGATACAAACATTTGGAGATTAGTCTGCAGCTACAACTTATCATCACACTTCATCTGAAGATAAGTTACAGTTATTGAATGAGAATGACAGTGGTATTTTTAAGTCCTGTACACAGGAGCCAGTATAGTACTGTAGGACATGCAGAACTGAAAATGATGGTTCCAGTCTTGTGTGATATGATGCTGTGTTGCTGGTGAGTAGTTTACCACATTTTGAAGGATCAGTGACAGTGTCATGTCCCAGAAGACTTGAGTCTTCAACAGCACTGGGGCAAGAACTTGAAATCTTGTAAGGCCAGATATATTATAGGTAGCATGCCTTTGTGGGAATGGGAACATAAATGGTTGTATTGTATGTTTGCAGAGCCTGTGGTAGATTTCATCACAAGATTACCAGATGTGACCCTAATACCACTGAACACAGATGCAACTTTTACTGTTGAACTGTCAAGACCAAATGTGGAAGTGAAATGGTTGAAGTAAGTAAAAGTGAATTTGATAACTGACAGAACTAAACTTTATGTAAGTGATGAATAATCAGTACAAATAAAAATGGGATATATTGTCATCACAGAATAATGAATTAAAATTTTAAAGTTGTATTGGAGATTTATAGGAAATTACTGTTAATCAGTGTGTGTTTGTATTGTACAGGAAGGGAAAACCACTGAAGGAGTCTGAAAGACACATTATTACTTCTGAAGGCACAATACGAAGACTAGTGATAAAGAAGACTGTGCTTGATGATCAGACTGACTACACGTGTGTAGCTGTTAATGTGAAGACGAGCTCAAAACTGAAACTTGAAAGTAAGTTATCACATTCTGCGGCAGTAACTTGCCACATACTGAAATCTCCAGTAACACATCAGCTTGATGTACGAACACATACTTCTCATTGTTTGTATAATTTACTCACTTGGTACAGTAACTGCCTTATTCACTGGGTGGTCTGGGTTTCGATTCCTAGCAGGAGCAAGAGATGTGTCTCTTCTCCAATACATTCAGACCATCTCTGGGGTTCACCCAGCCCCCTAAGCAGCCAAGCCATGATACTGAGCTCTTACCTTCCTAACACTGAGGTTAAGAATGTGTCTATGTGGCATTAGCCTTACAGAATGGAACACACAGCTTCATTGCCTGGCATGGATGACATAATTTTTCATACATTTTGTGGTCTAATGTAGTAATTGTCGTTGCTATAAATTGTGACTTGTGAGTAAACGGAGCAACACCACAACAAGTTTATGTTCTGTTTGCTTTTAGTTATTGAAACTGCGCCCAAGATAAATATGGACGTTCTGCAGAAAGAATACAAGGTCAAGAAGGGTGAAGATGTAACTATCGAAGTGCAGTATACATCGGTGCCTAAGCCAAATGATGAGTGGTTTGTCAGCGGTAAACTTGTGAAGAAGTCCAAACGGGTAAAAACTTTGTTCATTCATTCATTCATTTTATTTAATGTTCCATAGATCCACAAAAACAATTGCAAGTTTAGGATATAGAACATGTCCAGAGTATACATAAATTACATTAGTCTTTGGAATCAAACTGATTCCAAGTCATACATAAGTGTTATTGGATACAGTCGAACAAAACCTTGTATAACCAGATACATAGGACAGCCATAGTTGCAAAACTGACAGTCACAAACACAGCTACAAACAAAGGAACTTGTCAGATATGAATGTCAAACATTTAGTGAGTGAAACACAGAACACAGATTACACATTTGACTAACATTATTATAATAATGGTTGAGAAGTGAAAACATTTTCAGCTTGTAAAGAGAATGTGTTGAAAGTATTCTGCTAGGGAATAAAAGGAATGTATGTGTAGGAATCGTTTTAAACAATTTTCAAATTTCTTGACGTTATTAGATATATCGTTAATGTATGGGGGGAGATTATTAAAGATTCTAATACCCATATAGTGTACCCTCCTTTGATATACAGTAAGATTAGTAATAGGATGATAAAGGTTATTTAGTTGTCTTGTACTTTTAGTATGGTTCTCTGTATTCAATATAAAAAAAAAGTTTGTTTTTAACTACAAAAAGCATTAGCAAAAGGATGTATTGCGACGTAAGAGGTAAAATTTCTAATTTTTTAAACAGACTCCTGCATGAGACTGTATTTCTGTAGCCCATCATGATTCTGACCATTCTTTTCTGCATTTTAAATATTTTTGTGCTATGGGGTGAGTTACCCCAAAAAAATAGGCCATAAGTTATAATTGCATTGAAATGGGAATAGTAAACAGTTTTCAGAGTATTAATTGGCATAATTGGTTTAATACTCCTCACTACGTAACATGCTGAACTCAGTTTTGGGATAATATATTCAATATGACAACTCCAGTTTATAGAATCTTGTAAATATATGCCCAAAAATTTAATATCAGTTACAGGTGTTATTGAATTATTATCACAAACAATGTTTATATCGAATGTGGGTTTATTTTTGGTTTTAAATTGGATGTAGTGGGTTTTTTCGACGTTTATAGAAAGGGAATTTACTTTAAACCATTTATTTACACGGTCAAATGCTTCGACCATATTAGTTTGGAAATCTTTTGGTTTAGAACTTTTTACAATTATACTTGTGTCATCAGCAAACAATACAGGTATATTATTATCATTTATGGTTTTAGGCAAATCGTTAATGTATGTAAGAAACAATAGTGGGCCTACGACTGAACCTTGGGGAACCCCATCAGTTATTTTTTTCCATGCAGAAAAACTTGTTTGATTCGATCCTTCATCTGTAATTTGAACTCTCACATACCTGTGTTGAAGATAGGATACAAACCATGATCTGGCTATGCCATTTACACCATAAAATTGTAATTTTGACAGTAAAATATCTTGATTTAAACAGTCAAAAGCTTTTTCGAGATCAAAAAAGATACCACCTACTATAAGTTTGCTATTTAGAGCATTCAGAGTTTCATTAATTAACTTATATATGGCTTTATTTGTTGTGGAATCAGATCTGAACCCAAACTGTTCTTGTGCCAAAATACTATGCTTATTCAAATGGTCCTGAAGCTGTTTATGCATAACTTTTTCTAGTACTTTTGAAAAAGAACTTAACATAGATATAGGTCTACAATTAAGAAGTTTAGTTTTATCACCTTTTTTAAATAAGGGTTTTAACTACTGCATATTTCAAGCGGTCTGGGAAAGTTCCTGAAGATACAGATTTGTTACATATATGGGTTAAAGGTGAGGTAATAAAGGGGGAACTTATTTTTAGCAATTTAGTACATATTCCATCATATCCCGAGGAATTTTTGGGTTTAAGAGATTTTATTATATTTTTTATCTCATTGGTAGATACAGATTTTAAATTAATATTTGGGAACGGATTCTTAAAAGACTGTGTTGAGTAGTAAAGGGGGGTAGTGTTACCTACAATGTAAGGACTAAGTTTATTTTGTTTAGTGTTGATACTTTTGGCTGTAGTTGAAAAGTATTTATTAAATTCATTTGCCATCTTTTGACAATCACTGATTGGAAACCCATTTATATTTAAAGTGTTAATTTTGTCAGTGTTACAAGTCTTGTTAGATTCTAAGTTTATTCTATTCCAAATTGTTTTGTTCTTGTTGGAGGCCTTTTTAATTTTATCTGCATAATTAAGTTTTTTTGCTTCCTTTATAACAACAGACAGGATTTTGCAATAATTCTTATAGTGCTTTAAGAGATCTGGATTGTTATTGTTCCTACATGCAGAGAAGAGTTCTCTTTTATGCTTACAGGATGTTAAAATTCCTAAAGTAATCCAATTTTTATGTTTTTTGCAAATGTGAACCTTTTTTAATGGAAAGCTTGAGTAAAACATTTTCAAATAAGTGTCCAGAAAGGAATTAAACATGGTATTGACGTCATCTGTAGAGAATATAGTATCCCAAGTTTCGTAGCTTGACTTGGTGAGGAAATAATTTATCATATGGTCATTTATGTTCCTAGTTAACCCATTGGCATACTACTTTTTATAACACATGGCACACCTACAAATACTAATTTTTAGGCAAAAATGGCAATTTTGTACATTTATATTTTACTGATGCAAAATTAATTTTTATTGACTTCAATACATGCCCCTGTTGTGCTGTGATGTTGGGTTGGTCTCTGAATTGTGTCTCACAGCCGGCTGTGTATTAATGGACCTAGCGAGCCCGGCCGTCTCAGGGACGTCTGTGTATGCCAATGGGTTAACCTATATTTTTTTGAGGGTGATCTCAAATTATAGGAATGTAGTGTTATGAGTTGGGCATCATGATCTGATAGCCCATTTATTATTGGAGATACAGAATAGTTCCCTGTTTTGGAAGTGTCAATAAAAATGTTGTCAATAGCTGTAGTGGAATTTTTTTGAATACGAGTTGGGAAATTTACTACACTTGTCAAGTTATAGGTTTTTAGTAAGGCACCTAATCGACCTTTCCTATCACTGTCAATTAGATAATCTATGTTTATGTCACCACAAATGATGTAATCGAGGGTAGCAGTATACAAATTCCTGAGTACAACGTCTAACTTAGAAAGAAATAGATCAAAATTGCCAGAAGGGGCTCTGTAAATAGCAATTATACATACACTTTTCGTATCGAAGTGAATCTTGATGGCACAAACTTCAAAATTTTTGTCCTGGCGGTATTTTTCTAGATCTAGTCTTACATAATTTAAGCTTTCTTGCACATATATGCATACACCTCCCATTTCATACATCGTTCTACAATAGCTGCCTCCTAATTTATAGTTGTCAAAATGTGTCCTCTGCAGTTCTACATGTTTCATATGGTGCTCAGAAAGACAAAGTGTATGTGGGAAAGTTGGATACAATTGGCTTAACAACTCATTTACTTTCCCTCTCAGACTTCATATATTTTGGTGGTAAACAATTAAAGGCACCGAGTCTTTTAGTTGAGGAGGTAGTTTAGTTTTAGATTTAGATTTAAGTGGTACTTCAGTACTTAATTTTTGGTTAGTTGTAGAGATATTACTGCTATCACTGAGTAAAGTGTTTTCACTACAATCATTTGCATTTGTTATTGAATATGTCTCATCCAAATGTTCACTGTTATCACCTGCACCACTAACACTTTGTTCACATTTGTTGTTGGATACATAGTTTTCCTTTAGTTTATAACCTTCCTGTAACAAAAAAAATCTTGGTACTTGCTTGATGGAAGTTGTTTCAATCTATTTGATTTGTGTAGTGTTATCTCTTCCTGTTGGTCAACATTTTTTTTTTATGTCTGTCTCTGGCATTCCTCGTCCGTCTGAGATAGAGAATCCACTTCTGCAGCACTGGCCCCAGATTCTGGGTGACCATCATTCCATGTTATGTTCAAGATTTTCAAAGATGGGTGCATGAAAAAATGATTGTTCATCTTACGTTGTTATAAAAACTGTAATATGTTGCAAAGTTCTGTAAGAAATTATCCTCTTCTTAGCAAGATAAAGAATTTATGCATATTAGCACATATACAAAATGAATTGTAATTGCAGCAGTTGATTCAGATTAGCATATGTTTGAAGTAAACTGTAACTGCAGCAATTCCATTGGTTGCTCATTGTGTGATTTTTTCTGTTAAAGAAATTGTGATTTGAAAGCTTCCAAATTTGGAATTTAATTTTTGTTGTCTAGTCACCCAGTTTTAAAGCAGCTCATGTTTACAATTCCAGGTAACTCAGACATTAACTGAGGCAACAGCAAGTTTAACAATCAGAAAAGTGGAAGAGGAAGATGTTGGTAACTACAGAATAAAACTTTCAAACAACTGTGGAGAAGCATCGGCAGAGCTCACGCTCGTACTAATGGGTATGTTTCCACATTCTTAACATGCAAGACATTATACTGTGTGAACAGTAATGATTTCCTACTGTTTAATATCTGTACAATATTTAAAAAGTACTTATCAGTTGACTTTTTTAGGGTTTGCAAGTCCATGCATCATCATACTTTCAACTGAATCAACCAACAAGATGCAGCAACTTCTCAAGTTTATTACTTGTCGTTTAGATACAGCTCAACGTGTTTCGGGCATCCTCATGCTCATCATCAGGAGCTACAACAACCGCAGTAGCAGCCTCTGGTTTACCATTGAAGCTTGGTAATAGCGGTGCTGTTGGTCATGGTCGGGTCAGCCAGCCGGCCCAACCACGACCAACAGCACTGCTATCACCAATCTCTGACGGTAAATCAGAGGCTGTTACTGCAGTTGTTGTAGCTCCTGATGATGGGCATGAGGACACCTGAAACATGTTGAGCTGTATCTAAACGACAAGTAATAAACTTGAGAAGTTGCTGCATCTTGTTGGTTGATTCAGTAGAAATTATCAATTGACTATTCTTATAGTAATGTTTTGATGGCCAACACTTTGTGTTCTGTTTTAAATGGACCATGCCTGTCATGGCATTCACACACTATATGAAAAAGGTAGAATTGTGGGGTATCTGGTTATTAGCCCATGGCTACATGATGGGCTTGTAGTGAGGATGTAGGGGTGTCACAAGCAGCTGCTGCTTGTGCAGGTTGTTTGGAAAAACTAGAGAATTCTGTGAAAATGCTATGATGTCTAGTTAAGATGTGGCATCTGTCTTTTATATTGGTTTGTAATTCCCCATGCACTTTTTTATTGGTTTAGAGTCAAGACCATCAGAGTGTACAGAGTGTTACAGAGAACAGACACGAGTTTAATAATCCTCCAACGTGCTTTGAAAAGGCTTGTCCATCCTCAGGGAGAATGTGTAGGATACAGAAGAGAAATTCCTTGAGTTTTGCATTAAAAACTGTTGGCTTAACTGAGTTCACTTATGAGAGAGCATAATTGTACAAAAATATATGCCAAAATCTATACTGGGACATTTTAAGTAGATTGTGGCCATACATTAATGCACAGTTATACCCAGTAGGTCAGCTGACTTGAGGCAGCAGCTTTTAGTATAAAACTTAAGTAGTTTCTGCTTTGTGTTGTATATGTTCTCCCTGTTGATGGCCCAGCCAGGCCAAAACATCTAGGAAGAACCTCAATGCAAGGTTTTTCTCCATGACACACTCATATCGTGTACTGTGCTGGTCCTTGCAAAAGACTGATATCATTCTGTCCATCATCTGATTGGTTCACTTTATAATCAGAAGTTCAGTCAAGAAGTGTTGACTTTCTGGAGAAATTTGGAATGACACAGTTTTTTCTAGTCCTGTAATGCACATCTGTCATATTATATTCATATATTATTTATTTTTATTCCGTGAATCCATACAGGATTACAAAATCCATATGGATATGGAAATAGTCATATTTTCTTAAGAAATCTAGAAGTGAAGTCAATATAAAAGTGTACAACAATTTTAGTTACTGGGTCTAGTGCAATATTATGTAAATTGTTTTAATATAAACAGTAATAACATTAGAGCACCATTTTAAAAGATACGGTACTTAATGGACAAGGATATAATTTACCAGATCACTTTAGTGCATATTTTTCTATATAATGTTTGGGTCTGCAAAATAGCTTCACTTCAAATAAATTGCTTTCTCCAGTATGACATGACACTATTCCTTGTAAACTTAAATTGTAATATAATAGTCTACATTTTGGTTCACTACTTAGTGTCATAAAGAACATATGTGAAATGTTCTTGTAATTGGCTTGTGTGCTTCCTAGTTGTTACCCCATCATGTTCTGTGTACAGTCTATATCAAATAACACTGACTTGTTAAAACCTCATAATGACAATTACTCTCAGTGTAGATATTGGATTCCTCATTTTTGTGCAAGGGGTTTTGGAAATAATTTATGTTACATTTAACTAGGAAATACTGTTTATATTACATAACCTGCAGCATTCATGTTCTCAATCTTAAAATGATGAGATTGTTAAGTTTATATTATTTGCCACTGACATTACAGAAGTCCCATCTGAACCTGGTGTGCCAGAAGTAATTGAGGTCACAGATAACACTCTTACGTTGCATTGGAAGGCTCCAGAATCTGATGGGAATTCACCAATTATCAATTACATCTTGGAGTACCATGACAAGAGTGACTTCACGTAAGCTGATATTGTTCATTTTATATATATATATATATATATAAGTTTTGGGGTATTGATGGTGGTGGTTGTTGAGGTGATTGTCCTTCTTGTTTGGGTGTTTTCACACTGTGTATTAAAGATATGTTTTGATATTTCGGAGGAATGTACTGCCACCAGCTTCAGGGTGTCTGGATCTGTTCAGTTGGATACTTAAGTGGTTGTGGTGAAGCAGTGTGGTTGTGGGAAAGTTGGTCAGTCACAGATACAGAATGTTTTTTTTTTTTTTTTTTTTTGAGGCCATTCTTGGAACTTGCATTTCCCATTGCTTCAGTGTAAGTCATATCTGCTTTTCTCCCTTCTCTGGCTCTCACTGGCTGCAATTCCCACAAATTTGCTTCCTTCTTTCCTATTACATAAGCATCGATATGAACCAATTCAGTCGCCCTGTAGGTGGAGGCAGCACATCTCTAAAAAATGTCGGAACATACCTGTATTAGTATGCAGTGTAAAAAACCCCCCAAAATGACCTTTTTAGATGTGTTCGTAAAATTGTAAAAAACAACTATTAGCTTCATCATGTCTGTCTGTGCAGCCTTCTGTCTGTGCAGAACTCATCTCTGACTGGATGGATTTTTGTGAAATTTGATATTTGAGAATTTTTAAAAAATCTATCAAGAAAATTTAAGGTTTATGAAATCTGAGAAGAGTAACAGGTAGTTTACATGAAGAACTTTGTATGTGACTGCTAAAATCTTGCTCATTTCTTCTTAGAATGAGAAATGTTTCAGACAAAAGTTGTAGAGAAAATCAACACACATTTTATGTTCAGTAACTTTTTCCTGAAAATCTTTCTGTTTATGAGATAATGTGGAAAATTATGGTAGGGTAGAGCCATTGAGTCCACAGATGACCGCACCACGTTTATTCGAATGCAAGACGACTGTAATATAAGACAGCCCCCCAAAACAACACCTATGCCAAGGGAAAATGTATTTATCCAAACCTAACACAACCCCCAAAAATAAAACTTCTGCTAAGAAAAAATATTTTCATATTAATTTCACACACTTAACATACAGGGCAGCAGGTCAGATTCCATCCACCTTTACCACTCAGTGTCACTGTCTCCATCTTCATCTCCCTCACACTCACCCCCAACA
>Ga0268261_10000467_pt1 | contig 25249 bp, 15 predicted proteins | sample TergutNc150P1_FD_190353 | JGI IMG/M metagenome (GOLD analysis project Ga0268261, IMG submission 190353) | Nasutitermes corniger P1 segment gut microbial community from laboratory colony in Florida, USA - Nc150 P1 (SPAdes) (version 2) | ecosystem: Host-associated > Arthropoda: Insects >...
TAGTAAAAAGCACACTATAAAAGGGCAAAAACTCACCAAAGGCTGAGATGAACAGCTACCCAATTGGATGAAGGAGAATGGAAAGTAGAATGAAAAACTGACGATCTTTACACTATTATACTGAAAAAATATTATACACGTTATACTATTAAACTGAAAATATGTACACAACGTTTTTACTATTATTCTTACAAATTTTCAAAGTTTATTCAAGATACAGTAAGTCTCCTCTTCTTCAGTAGCTGGCCTCTGTCTCTTTGCTAAAGGAGAAGTCAAAAATCTGTCCAAAGTTGATTGAACTTCTCTTTTTTTCAGAATGTTTTTAAAGTCACACATATACAGACGGAAAAGATAAGCTCCTGGAATGGCCCGACCGTTCATGTTTGCTGCTTTATGTTAGCGCGCGCATCAACTAAAACATTCTTTAGCCGAATCCATATTCGTTAGCCGAGTCCGAAAAACAGCGAAAAAATCTTCATTAGCCGAAAAATTCGTTAGCAGTTTCACTCGTTAGCCGAGGTATCACTCTACTATTCGAAATAAATTATTTTCTTACCATTCCTAATCCGAATAATTCGTAGCTGGAAACCTACACTTGCCAGACCTTGTGGTAAAAGGACTAGAAGTGCAAACAAGAGAAACGAGGTGAATGAAGATGTGTACTTCTGTCCGTAACATAAAAACGATAAAGACGGGTGAAGAGGTGTTGCAAGGCTGCCGTCACGACGTTCTCTGCTATATTAACACTGTCGAAGGTAAAGTGAGTGAGTGGATACTTATATGTTCATACCGCGCACATTGAATAATAAATATTTATTATATGCCAACATATGCACAAATAGTGTAAATATAACATATAAATTTACACTACTTATTTGTGCGTATGTTGGTATATAATAAACATGAATGAGTGGATGTTTCCTCAGAACGAGGTCAGACGAACGGCTACACGGTTAAGAGTTAATGGAACTATACGTCCACTTAGCCATATGCCGTCGCAGGAAGCGTACAAAGACAAGGTAACCTTGACTTTATCTATGGCATGAAGACGTATGCGGAGTTCAGGTATAAATTCACGTATTCTTAATCTCGATGTTAGATAGAGTTGAGTGCTCAGCTTCAGGCCTCGGTTGCTTTATCTCAGGAGGATGAAGAGTCCTTCATTGGATAGGTGCTGGCTGGATATCACAGCCACTGAGGAAGGCCCGTAGGAGAAAAAAAACTGTGTCCTTGTCCGTGCAAAAAAAAAACTAGCTGGTCTAACCTACAATTTAGTTGCTAGGTCTGAAGTGTCCCCGGTTCATACGGTTCGTATATGGAGCTATTAAGAGACAAATAAAGGCTAAGGAAAAGAAGGAAAGGTAAGAAACCTGTAAATGAATAAGGAGGTGGAAATTAAGAAGGGGGAAAAAAGAACGAAGGATTTCAAGAAAGGAAAAGAGAGGTGGGACGAATGAAAGGACAACTCGGATGATGACAGCTTTGGACCCGACACTGCGATCATATTACGATTAAATTTAAGAGCCAGTTCTAATCGTAACAGCGAGCGTATTATTTATTTCCTGTTCCCTACGGACGGACGAGGCTACTGTAAAATGGAAGCCATCCATCAATCTTCTGCAGTAGGCGCGTGAGTGATCCTGCACAGTCAGCCAGTAAATAACAGGCTCAGCAGTGACTTTATCAATGCTGATAATGTTAAAAGGTAGAACAAGTCCTTTATCTGTAGAGAAACCACCCACAGCACGTCTGGCCTTTTAGTTATTCAGCGTCATTACAGCTGGCTGGCCCCTGGCCATCAGCGAGCTGCCAACAACGCGGACTACGGCGTCGAATGGCAAGGATGATTAGAGCATACGGAAGCGGCCCTAGCCTATATTAAGATTTGCCTGAAAGGTGTGACAAAAAATACCTTAGAGATACCTATGAGGAACTCGCAGCGATGATGGTGATGAAGACTCAAAGTCTTACAAAGCCCAGTGTCGATTTTCAATTAAGATATTTACCGACGTTTTGGAGGAGCCTGTTGCCTCCATTTTCAGGGTCCAAGAGTCCAAGAAGAATTGACTTTGCCACTGAAAATGGAGACAGCAGGCGCTTTCTAAACGCCAGGAACTATTTACCAAACGACACAACTTTACATATCAGAGGACTTGAATTTTCACCAAATACCACCAGAAATGTCGATTTCCCGGTTGAAATTCGAACCGGTCATATCCTGCGTACTAGTCAGAGCATTGCTGCTTGTGTCAACATATGTTAAATATTGTTAGAACATCGGATGGGAGGGAAAGTCTGTTTCATCTGTGAATATACAGCTGTGATATGTGGTTATTTAAATCGAGGTACCACATTTCGATATGCCATTTCAGATTTCTAAATAAATTAACCCTTTAAACGCCGAGTTAAATCCCATCTGCCATTTGCTGGCATTATTAGGAGCTCACCCTATACTCCACGTTAGCAGGATAAGGGTTAATTGCACTTAAACTCGTTACGCAGTACACAGTACAGCGGTCAGAAAAGCTGAAGAGACAGCTAAGAAGACCAAGGCGGAGATGGCGATAATATTAAAATTGTTCTTAAAGACATTTGGGTGTGAATGTGTGCACTGAAACAATTTGGGTGAGGGCGGGGCGGTGTTGGGGTCTTGTAAACACCGTAATGAATACAGTTCAGTAAAGGTCCACTAATGTACAAAATTTGTTATTGATAATACCTGAACTTAATTTTGTTCCACCATATTTCGGCCAATGATGGTCGTCATCAGGGAGATTATACGACGTCTACAGAATAAATTACATAAAGGCTTCACATTCGTCTCTGCTTTAAAATTAACAGCGTGCTTTAAAATATTATTTAAGATGCATGCTGTCGTCCCCCCCCCCCCCAAAATTATAAATTTGTAATTGATTTGTGTCATATTTCATACCTTATATTACATAGTTTTATTTCATGTTTATTTGTATCGTCAGATACATTTGTTAATCGAATTTATAAGATTAAAACTTGTTGAGTTTAAATAAAAATTCTTTAAGAATAAGCAAAAAATGCCACCCTTTTCATTGTTTTTTATTTACTATGGAGATAAAATTAAGAGACAATCTAATAACATGTCTGATCAGTAAAAACGGGAGTCCTTACACGTCTTGGATAGACATTAGCCTATGTACGACACCATACAGTCGAATATCAATAAAAATAATGTAAGAGGCAAGAACTCTATTGAAATGTACATACGAGTAATGTGTACACAATATGACGTAAACGGTAAAGGGTGGATAAGTTTAAGACAGTGTTAAATTTTTGTTTTCCACAAAAGGCAGATAAATGCTGCCCAAATTAAGACAATATTACTGCTTACGGACGGACTGTGCTCCATGAAGTTATTTAGGAAATATTACTCACAATTTACCGTTTTTAGATGCGTTCGCAAAACTTCGAAGAGTGATTATTAGCTTCGTCACGTCTACCTGTCCGTCTGTCCGCATGGCTCTCACTGAATAGATTTCACGCAATTAGATATTTTTGGGGTTTTTTGGAAAATCTATCGAAAAAAATTCAATTTTCATTACAATCTGAGAAGCATAGAGATTACTTTACATGACGAACAATGTGCATTTATAATATTTTGCTGAATTATTCTTATAATGAGAAATATTTTAGAAATAAGTTCTAGAGAATATCAAAACAAACATTTCACACTCAAAAACTTTTTCCGAATATCGTGCCTTTATGAGATAATGTGTCAGATAGGTCACAGGTAACCATACAAAACGGCACATCCGTCTTGCATGCTGGATAACTACGGCTACAGACACACACTCAGAATATGTATTATTTCTTGCTTTCGCACGGCAACAATGGTTAAACAAAGGGGCCTCAATGTTTCGTTTATACGTCCACTGCCTATCTTGTTTAATTTCGGTACAATTTTCATGGATAAAATGACGCCCATTACAGGTTAACTTTGACAAGAATATTTAACATCTGATATACTTACATTTGCCAATACACAAATCACTTTACTAGCTTGTAACTTTGCTGCCGATAAAGTCTGTAGCACACAGCTGTAGCCTGCTTGCCACCATCAGTTTTCGTCCTATGAACATTCGTTGTCAACCCTTGCAAGCAAGTTGGTTATTGTACGTACCACCCGCTTGACATTCAAAATAGGCGTTTTCGAAAACACAGGGTATGTTTTGTTTTATTCTCACAGCAAACGGTGATTAGATCCCAAAACAGCGTTCACCGGTTGCCCTTTGTACAGCACAAGCAGTGTTCTCGGGTGAGACAAGAACTACCTTCTTCAATATTATTTAGACGAATTTCAGGCTGTCATGGATCAGGCGGTTAGTCGCCGAAACTTCACGGCGGCGGCCGGGGATAGAACTCGAGCCAGTCCGAGTGAAAGTTGTGGTGGAGGCCCTGGTTTGAGTCCGGGCCAGTCTGCGTGAGCTTTTCGGTGGAAAAAGTGACATTACTACCAGTCTTTTCTTCGAATACTGAGGTTTTCCCCTCTCTATATCATGTCACGAACTCTCTTCACTTCCATCTTCAACGGTACTCTTAACAGAAGGACAAAAGGACGAAGCCTAGGTTCTTCCAACAAAATCGACGCTCTTTCGGAAACACAAAGCATTAAGAAAGAAAAATATTTTGACACTTTTCCGATTGTAATAGAACGGTTCTTCCATGGCTTTTCTCGGTTCTAGAGCGACTACTGAATCGGTGCCCGAGTTTCACAATGGTTTCAGCATCAAAATCTAAATTTCCAGCATAATGCTGCTCTCCCAACGTTAGTATCAGAATTCCACCACATTACAGACTTCCCGTCAACAACGAAACTCAACCCTAATACATTTTCACGTTCTCGACTTCCGAATTCTTTTCCTTACCTTTAACCGACCTGCAGATGACGGCATTGCCTAGGGACCTTCAGGGCCCTAAACTTCGCTGTAAATTATCCTGTACTGAAAGTAGTCTCTCTCACTACCGCCCCCTTCCCTCTTCCTATTCCTCTCTTGTCTTCAGATTAGGAGTGTCTAAGGAAAGTATTAACATTGATTTGATCAAAGAATCATCATTATCTTCTGTACAAGTGTAATTCATCAGGAGACTGTGGGCAACATATGTTGTATTACAAAGTGTCAGGTGAGTGGGATGAAAGCACCTTTTAACGGTCGGTGTAATCAAATGAGATCCTGACAAGTTAGGCCACACCTGTCAACAGATGTGAACAGGACAAAGCATTAAAGGGTTCTTATCACCACCATGAACTCTACACATATTAACCGTCAAATGGAATCGGTTGCAACGCCATAAATGACTCACTCTCCAGCGGTTTGAAGCCATGGCATTGAAATCATTTGTGCATTCTAAACCACTTTATAGCTTCCTTGTGAGTTCACCTCTGTCATGGAACTAATGACGCTACTTTTTTTTTAAATTACAATCCATACTTTGTTAGAATTAACTTAGTGGCTCATGATTACATAAAGTCCATTTACTAACATTATCATGGAAATACAGTCGCATTTTTTAAAATTATATCATTTATTGCTCTATACTTTTGCGCGACAGCAGGCAGGGCAGTGACTGCGGCTATTCCAACTTGCCATGAGTGGGAGTCCATGTATTTTAGTTCAGTACATGTGAGTTAAATTGGTTTTCACTCATCAACTCTGAAGAAGTTGCTGGAAGTGATTCCCTTTGGCTCAGAGATACACGTCACACCTAACACACTATTACACGTCAAAATTCAGCTGGTAAAACTAAAAGCATGATATTATGAATGCTTTCTTGCAGCTTGTCTTTAGTGCATGCATTATCACCATTCACTTCAACATTTTAACATGAACACAAGTAAAAATTGCAAGGGTTCAGATCTGGTGAAAGAGCAGGCCACAGTCCCTTAGTTATTGTTACCGACACCCTGAACACACTGAACAGAACTACAGAACATGGTGCGCATTATCTACAATACTAAAATAATGAACAGAACTGTTTTAAATATGAGCTGTTGCACCTTCTTGCTGAGAAGAGGCATTTATGTAACAGGACAGGTATTCAAAAACGGTGTCATAATATGTGTAAGATGTCAGTGTAAATTTATGGCCTCAAAAGGAAGAAAAAGGGCCCAATAATCCTTGTTGCACTCACAGCACAAAACACACCAACCTCAACACCAAATATGGTACTTCATGGATTTACATGAGATTTTATGTATGGTAGTACCTGTTATTCTGGTCGATCATGTATCAATGGGCACGCGACAAAGCTTCATTGCTATGAAGAATGAGTGCAGGGTCCATTTTTCCAGAATATACCCCATAAAGGTGTCAGCTTACAAAATTAAATTCTGCTTCAAGACTTGTGTTGCACAGTTTGTAAATCACAGCTGTTTTCTATGGATAATAATGCAATGGTTTTGTTGCATTTCATGCTGATGATGGACATGTGCCCCTTTGCTATAGAAGTCAAACCAGTGTTCTTCTATGGAGGTCCAAACCTAGTAACATTTCATCCAGGTTCTGCTTACTATGTGTCTACCATGTGTCCTGTCTTGTACAGCCCCAGCAAACAACAAGCATCTGAACCTACAACATCCTTCTAGCAACTGTATTCAACACATGGACAAAATTTACTTACATGTAACTTACTGCTGGGGTTGGGGAAGCAATGCCACTATACCAACTGTGCTACAGGCTGGATGGACCAGAGGTTTAATTCTGGTCAGAGCAGGAGATTTTATCATCTCCAACTATGTCCAAATGAATTCTGAGCCTCATTCAACCTCTATGCCAATGGATGCAGGGATTCCTTCCTAGGGGTGCAGCTGCTGACCTGTCACCTCCATCCAGTGCTCAGGTTGAGAATGAGTGGAGCCATACCTGTACTTACATCTGTTCCTCCATGGCATGCAGTGGGCAAATTAACTTTTGTGTAATTTCAAGCTATACTTCTGCACTCCATTTTAATGCAAAACATAATGAATGTTCATCATTTGTGGAAAGTCAATGTTCACATTAACAACACTGACACTCTCAAACGATTTCACCTACTTTCACTATATAACAAAATATGGAATAACTACGACAGGAAACTTGTCTTACAATAAAAACATATTCCTTAAAAAAAAAAAAATTGTAGTAGGTGCAAAATAGATATTCAGGTAGAGGAAGGTTTGAAGCGATTACAGATTTTACCTCTTCCATGCAAGTACAGGCATGTCTTGTTTTATGCCAGGGTTACATATCTGAAAAATGTGCAAATCAAACACAAAATTTCCACTTAAAACAGAGTATTTCATGGGAATTTAGGGGATTGAAAACCTCATCCTTTATAGCATACGACTATACCACTAGTGGATATATGGATCTGTAGAGTATATACATGTATGTACTGCATATATCGTATATACGTATTTATGTACAATATATTTATTTCTAATGCTATAGAAATGTATGAGACTCACATCCATAGTTTTTGGTACAATTCATTTCTGATAGGACTGTGGTAATCTCACTACACAAACACTTTACTTCCTGACTTAGCACTTTCTTTAATTCTGTCACCACTATCACGAATTGTAAGTATGCTACTATAAGTGAGTCTAACATTACAGCACATGTCAACAATTCGTTCACCTTCTTCATGTCAGCTTATCACATCTAATTTCTCACCAATACTGATCGTCTTTTGCTGGTTTTTCACTTGAAATGCACTAGGTGATGCAGAATTACATTCTCAGTCATGTTGGTAAGAAAAGTCAACGCTGCTAATGAGGAAACTACATGATCTGCGTGATTATATCACCAACTTAACCCATACATGTGACTGATGGCATGGCAGTGACATCACTTCCTGCTAGCCTCCTAAGACGATGAGTGTGGCCACGGATCAACTATGCCAAATCGTGTTAAACTAAAGATTATCGCATCAAAAGAAATAACATAAAATGAGACCTGCCTGTATGTATTTTCATCACTGAACTCAAGCATAAATAACCAGTAAAATTTCAAACAAATTCAGCAGCATGTAGTATTAATACAATGAGTACATACCAACTGCCAAAGTTTTATGTCTTCAAAAATGTATACTCTATGCTGGCATCACATTTTTCAACACTTTACCATCTAGACCATGGCTAATTTATATCAGCATTATGGAGATACCTAAATACACACTAATTCTATTCTGTCGAGAAATTTATATGTTCAAAAATGACTCATAACCAAATTATTAGATGTATATAATGAATGTGGTGTAACACTTATTGTACCTTATATATACCTACAATACTTACGGCACAATGTACGTTTTGTGTTCTTGTATTTTTAGAACTCATTCCACATCCTAATGTCAAGTTGACTAAATTTTGGATCTAAGAAATGAAAATTGTTCTGTATCATACTGATAACTGATAACGTTGTGCCATGGCCTAGGTGGTTAGCCAGTGGCCTCTCACTGTGGAGGTCCGAGTTCAATCCATGCCAGACCATGTGGGATTTGTGGTGAAAAACGTAGCACTAAGACAAGTTTTGAGAACTTCAGTTTTCACCTGTCAGTATTATTCCACCAATGCTCCATACTTATATTGCTTCATCTACCATCAGTAGTATATAATCTTAGCAAGTGACAGCATAATTCATTGAAACAGTTCTGTCTGAAAGGAAACACAGTAGGATGAGTGGGCCAAATGCATACCCTTTTAATGTTAAAGCACGTGGTATATACAGTTGCCAATGTGATTGGAATTAAACACCAAGCCAAGTTTTGTAACATGAGAGTAAAAATGTTCTAAATCAACTTTGGTTCTGAACCTTTCCATTTATTTTTACATTTACAAAAATATATACAATTATGGTATTGCACATTGTACAGTTGTGGAAATACTAAACATGAGTGCTCGTTAGCAGGTAATCTTAGGAAGTCCTACTCTTATTGCAAGAAATATGCTATGTGAAACTGAATGTAGAAACAAATCCAGTTTTGTGTGTGATGTTCTACAAATGCCATACCATGTAAACAATATGCTCGTAATCTTAAAACTTTGCCATTCCTTGAAAAATAAATAAGACAAAGTGACTGAAAACAAAGCAAGACAAAATTAATGCCATGATGATCACTAGTCAATGTACAACATAAGAGCAACATTGTCCATGCGATCATGCACAACCCTACCTCTCAGAACAGAGCATCATTAGAACTCCACACAGAAAAATGTATACCACTTGTATTTCTTTAAACAGCCTGTGTATCTTATTTGCCAAAATCTGTAAATAATAATAATGTCCTTTTTGTATTCAACTTTGTAACCTGATATTGAGATTCCTTATGCCAAACATTTTTATTAACAGGACAAATAAATGACATCACATTACATGACACGCATTGTTATGAACTCAGTTTAATAAAAAATCAGACCTCTCTATGAGTAAGATTAACCATTCAAATGTGCAGTAAACACACTGCATCTCCATGACAGAGACCAACCAGTTCATGCTGTTTCAAGACATGATCAGTTTATTGTAACAATCATATGAAACAAGTACACAGTGTTTGGGAAATAATGCATGTTTTGAATATTAAGGCATTTACTTTATGGACTTCATTCCATGTCTTGCATAAAAAAATAACAGCTTAATAAAAACACTACATTTCAGGGACAAAATTGACTTCCATCCTCAGGCTAAAAATATGGTCAAAACCTACTCAGATTGGACTGACACACAAAACTACTCTCAAATCAGGGGAACAGGGTCAAACTCACAAAAACTAATAGGCAACTATTAGGCCCTAGCAAGAAGGTTTTGATCATACTTTTACCATGAGAACATGGACTAATCATCTGTAAAAGCGTTGTTTTTATTTTTTATAATCATTTGTTAACATGAGACAATGGACAGAATCCATAAAGTAACTGACTAAAAAGGCTCATTTTAGAGCTTCATTATTCACAGGACTGAGTGTAACTGATTTCCCTTCCTCTAAAACCACTGTGGATTTCTACAGCTCCGATTTTTAGAATTTACAAACTTAGAAATTATATTTTTCTGTCACATACTGGAAATGTTTTAAAAAATTTTTTAAGTCTGCATGTCATTAATGATATGGCATTTCCTTACCCACTTACAGTAGATACAATGTTGTTATGAAACAGCACTTACTGTAAACTTTACAACATATTCATACAATATCTGGGTATCCACCACAAATTATATTACACTCCTAACTTATGCTTTAATACCTTTATGACTGTATTCAAATTCCTCCATTGTAAAAGAGGAGAATGCAAAGTACAAAGAAAATTAATACACAATTCCATGAAATTTTCTCATGCAGACAGGCGCGTAAGGATGTGAAGGTTTTCCGATGTTTTGGGAACTAACTCCATCCCCAGCTTCAGGGTGTGCTGGTGGTTTGGTAGCACCAAAACTGATTACTATGTGTCCAACTCTGCACTGTGTATCTCCATTTGGCCGGTCACAGGATGGAATGTGACCCCTCTGGTTAGTGGGAGGAGTCAAAATGTTGTTGCATGTGGCCTGGGCTGTCTATTCCTGGTTGTGGACAGCATTTCAGTAAACTGGCTACCGGCTGCCATGTAAGACTTAACATAAAGCCAGTCCCCTTGTTGGCATTTGCGGCATGTAGTTGAATTTCTATTCCTTCTTTCACAATCTGGTCCATGTATTTGGTCTTCCTGTTCAGTCTGTGAGTTCTCTCGAATCGGATTTCATATCCTGTGTTTAGTAGGTGTTCTGCTACAGGTGACTTTTCTGTCTGGCCATGGTGCAGGTGTGTATTCTTGGCATCTTGTTTCAATGGTCCTGGAAGTATGGCCCACATACACTTTGCCACATTCACATGGAATGCAGTACACCCCAAACGTTTTAAGGCCTAGATTGTCCTTGATGGGTCTTAAGGTGCTAGAAGTTTATTTCAATGGAATATGGATAGTTTCAATGTTATGTTTCGCCAGCAGTCTGCTTATTTTGTTAGATGTGAAGTGCTGGTATGCAATCAAGGCATTGTCAAAGAAGCAACAGAAATTCAACTACATGCCAAAAACGTCAACAGGGAGGCTGGCTTTATATTAAGTCATACGTGGCAGCCAGTAACCAGTTTACTGAAATGCTCTCCACAACCAGGAATAAACAAGTGCAATGACATTTTGACTCTTCCCATTAACCAGAGGGTTGCATTCCAACCCACAACCAGACATACAGAGATATACAAAGCGCAGAGTTGGACACCTAGTCATAAGTTTTGGTGCTACCAAACCACCAGTACACCCTGAAGTTGGGGATGGAGTTAGGTCCTGAAACATCAGAAAACCTTCACATCCTGATGCAGCTGTCTCCCTGAGAAAATTCCACTGAATTCTGTTGCAGCAAAAGCTGCAAGACTTATATAAAACACAATTCTTTACTAAAGTTAAATGACAATTTACTTTCAACTACACTACAGAAAGACAGCACTTTATGTGTAAGGAAGTAGCGTAATACTGCAAAAACTACATGGTGAAAACCTGCTGATACAAATGCCAAAAGCAGTGGAGACCATGATATGCTGTGAGTTATCTAGTCCAGCGTTTCTCAACCTTTGTGAGACCGCAGCCCAGTAAATTCTTTTTCATAAGACGAGGGCCCGGTCCCAACAAATTTACTCGTAAATACCTTTACAATTTTTTTTAAGTTCATACATTAAACTAACATAAGTATTAATAATTAATTATGGCATAATCATAAAGAGTATTAGAACACTTACGTATATGGTGTGGCATGTTGACAAATATAAAATTACATTTAAATTAGTTATCAGTCACTGGACTAATGAAATGAGCTTTTTGACACATTCACAAATATTATTCTCCTCAGAATATTTCCACTATAAAATATTTATTCATAAAAAATGCTAAGAAAACTAAAATGACAACTTCCAGGAGAACTTCTCGTGGCCTGGTACAATTGATGTCAGGCCCAGTACTGGGCCGTGGCCCGGCGGTTGAGAAACACTGATCTAGACAGTTTCCCAACTGGCAACTTGTATGTTATGGTCAATACATTACCCAACAAATGCACTTCATCAAACAACACACAACATACATTAACTGCTACATGTTTCAACAATGAAGTGCCATCGTCAGGGAGTTACTACAACACAGGTGAACAAGTCATCCTGCCACCTATATATTTTGTTAATTCTTATAAACATACTTAAAATGTTAGATTATTAAAATACATAAAATTATTACAATACACAGAATTGATAGTAATGATAATTTACAGTATTCTGATATTATAATACATTAATCATAAGCCGCCTCGGTTGTCAGTTCTTAGTTACAGTGTTCTGGTGTTATATAAACATTAATCAAAAGCCACTTCAATTGCTGGTTTTTAGATGCATGGTGTATACAAACATCGACTTTGATTCCACATGATCTAAAAGGATCTTGTCCAGATACACTGTGCAATGTGTATGTTATGAGGCAGTGGACTGTACACTATACCACACAGTAGCATAAGAAATGACAAATGAGGCGGCTTATGATTAATGTAAAACATAAGAATACTGTAAAATATCATTACTATCAATTTTATGTATTTTAATAATCTAACATTTTAATTATGTTTATAACAACGAAGAAAACATATATGTGGCAAGTTGGCTTGTATGACTCCCTGCGAATGGCACCTCGGTACCAAAACATGTAGGACTTCATGTATGTCGTGTGTTGTATGATGAAGTGCATTTCTTGGATAATATATTCATTATAAGAACATGCATGGTATGAATAACATAAAGTTTATATGTATTAGGCCTGTCCAACCCCTACTTGCACGTACACTCACAAAAATTTGCTGCATTAATTATACACAAGAATGCATATGTACAAAGACAAGTTTTCATACCGGGTAAAGGCACCTTGTAAAATATGCTTTCACATCTTACATGTTTGTAGCAATGTGACATCTCTGCTACCTCTCTGACGATGATGCAGCTGCTTAATGTAAGACTTCTACCTCCTTGAGATTTTGTGTGCTGTGAGTTTCCCTCTGTGTCAGTTGGTATACAAGGTTACAAAGGGAATTAAGTCCCCTTTTTATTACAATACAATTTCAATTTCCCTTGTGACAAATAACGTAGTGAACTATTATCTATCCCAGGACACAACAGATCACATTGTGTCATATGACACTGTACGCAGAATGGATATACAGGGTCTTTCAAAAAGATTTGTACGATAAAAACACGTTCCCGTGAGGAATACCACATTACCACTGATCAAATATGGCGTACAATACATTGGAACACATCTGAAGTTTATTTCGAGCGCGCCAAATTACTTCATAATACAATCGCTAGGTGGCAGGCTGACTAGTTGCAAAATGGCTGCCAATAAAGAGGAGGAGGCATTTTGCGTCTCACATTTTCGCGTGAGTAGGTCGGTTTTGACTCTGAAGCGAGAGTTTCGTACACGATGTAAGAAAGAACCACCAGCGAAGAATTCTATGCGAAGTTGGTGTGGTAAATTCCGGTGAACAGGGTGTCTTTGTAAGGGTAAATTGCCAGGTAGGCCTTCGACTTTCGAGGCAACTACGGAAAGAATTAGTCTTTTCAACGTATTCCGCAGAAATCTACAGCGAGAGCGAGCCGGGAGTTTGGTATTCCCCAAACAACTGTGTGGCGCGTACTGCGTAAGCGTTTACAAAGGTACCCTTATCGATTGATGAGGCTGCAGCACCTGAGACGGGAAGATCACACAAAACGCCTCCACTTTTATGCGTCATTTCAAGACTTGTGCGGTGGTGGTGATAATTTTCTAAAAAAGGTCGCGGTTCAGTGATGAGGCTACATTCCACGTAAGTGGAAAAGTGAACAAGCAAAATGTTCGTAGCTGGGGGACTGAGAAGCCTCACCGAATTGTTGAAAATGAACGTGATTCTCCGAAAACAAGTGTGTTTTGTGCCATCGCCACGTCAAGTGTATGGCCCGTACTTCTTTCCTGATAGAACCGTGAATGGCGAAACATTCCGGAACATGCTGACTACATGGCTTATGCCACAAATGGAACATGACAGTGCTGACTTTGTCTATCAGCTGGATGGAGCCCCATGCCACTATCACCGTAATGTTAGGAACTTCCTTAACGAGACATTGCCACATCGATGGTTTGGAAGAGCAGTCAACAATGATCAACATCTTCTACCCTGGCCACCGAGGTCACCGGACCTGACACTGATTTTTTCCTATGGGGATACGTTAAAGACAATGCCTACAAACCACCATTCCCCCAAAATGTGCGCGAACTGCAAGATTGCGTTCGAGCTGTAGTGCAAACCATTGATGGGAACATGTTGAAGCACGTCTGGCAGGCGTTAGATTATCGTATTGACATTTGCAGAGTAACGAAGGGCGCTCACATTGAGCATTTGTGAGCTGATTTCTATTGGTAAATAAACTTGGACACTTACATTACTTATGTGTGAAACTGTATGTTATTTTGACAATAAGTAAAATATACCAAATTTAAATCATTCAAGTCTTTTTGAAAGACCCTGTATATTCCTCATATGGCCACACGTACCATTAATGGGTATTCCGCAGCTCATTACCAATAGTACACAGTTATGGCTATAAATGCAAAAGTCAGTATCAACATAAACTTTACAAGTTATGAAAAGTATGCACAGCTTCTGATGCATTCACCATCTCTTGTTTAATTACATAAAAACCATGCTATTTTTAAGCAAATGTATTGGGCACAATGCGTGTACATAAAAACTTGTAGGTTTCCACTGGAGTGTGCTGACACCCAAATATAAAATTTTGGAACGTTTCATGGAAAATGCACCAAAAAGTACATGCCCTGAATACAATGAAAATATCCAGTAACAGTCTTTACTGTCGCACCATGCATTTTATTACACTTGTTACATAATCCAACTCGTGCGCCTTTGTTACACTTTTAAAACACACTTTAACATTTAAAAACACTAAAATGTTAAAAACATGTTTGTAAACACAAATAAACCCCTATGTTTTGGTCCTTTTTATTCCCACCATCCTCAGGGGGCCGTATGCCACGCTTTGTGTCGTTACTATAATGTCTTCTGCCGATTTGCGTTCGTTGAATATTTGCGTGGTATGTGGCTGTATGCGTATGTCATCTATCTGTGTGTGTGCTTGGCACTCTTGTCAGTGGAAGGTCTGTTTGTGAACATTTTAGTGTTTTTAAATGTTGAGTGAGTTTTAAAAGTGTAACAAAGGTGCATGAGTTGGATTATATAACAAATCCAGTAACAGTATTTAAACATGTCTTTACAAACTGAAGTCACTGTTTGCCTGAAAAGATTTAATCACCATTTGTCATACATGCTTCCTCCCCTCTTAACACACAGGTTGCTGGAACTTGCATAAACCTGCACAAACCAACTCAACTGTCAGAAATCATTCATTTGGTTTAAAGAAAATACTATTAGTATGAGAAAATCATATTCTGAGATGTGAGAACACCAGTGAAGTGGCACTAATGCCATTAAACACACAGTGGAATATTAAAATATGGTTGTACAGTAATGAATATAGGGGCTATATATGGTCTACTGTGATGTGACGGCATGTAGTTAGGTACAGATGAACTACATGGCACCAGATGATCACAATTTTACAAAAAAATACTGTCACATGACATTCCATTCCTTGCTTCTACAAGTTAATGCAGTGCTCTGTGTAAGCATTCACATCAGCTTACTACACACTAGGTGGAACATATTGAAGAAAAGAAATATTGGAAGGCCAAATTATAAAATCACTGGTTATTACCAAGATCTGCAATTAATACTGACTTATTCAAGAGTAAAGACACACATTGCAATCTCACACATTCAGTCACCACTTTACCATACATATACAGCCTTGTTTATTGCATTATACCACTTTCATAGTAAAAGTTAAATCTGTACTTTAACTTTGTCTGTATTGTTTACCGATTCTTTGGACCATTAGATTTATTTAACTGAAAAATCCCTGTAGAAAATCAATGTATTCAAAGCTACTAAGGAAGCGAGATTTCCAGACAACATCCCGCAAAGCCAACTTGTGTGTCACTGACTGGCCTGCCTTGATGGGAAGGGCATATAGGTCTTCCTCCAGAGTACACAAGTTTCCTGGTATTATGCTATATTATACTGCTTCTTCTGAGTGTCATCCAAGGCCAAAGTAAAGCAATACCTCCAACAAGGTATGTAACTGTTGAACCAATACTCCAAAAAGCTAACAAAGAGAAATAAAATAGTATCATAAATTCAGAGTAAAAACAAAGTATCATTTGGGTGATTACAACAATTATGATGAAATGATTTGGAAATGTAGCTCAAATAGGGGTGAAGAAAATAAGCAGAAAATTTGAGCTGAAAAATCCAAAGGGAAGAAACCATTCAGGAGACAGACAAGGGTGGAATAAATTTAAGCTTTAATAGGGTGTGAAAGTGTAAAATCAACTCATCTGGTTCAAAGCACAATCCTGAAACAGGATATTCTGAATACAGAGCCTTTGGCTCCAATGAGAAACAGGGAATGTGTTGACTTTACTTTATACATACTTTTGTGACATATGGAAGCCTATAGGAAAGTAATATATAAACCATCAACCACAACATAAATATTATTTGTTGTTTAATGACAAAACATACTTCAGCCTAGACAGGGCCATCATCAACAATATAAAAATACTTATATCAGGCATTAACATGAAATTATATAACAATCTTATTTTCAGTGTAAAGAAGGAGATTTCATTGTATTAGGAACTTCATTGTACTAATATTCTCAAACTGTTTTATATCATGACACCTGATAATGGCCATATTTAGGCCAAAACATGTTTTATTTTATCAATAACCTAACGACAATATTTATGTTGTGATTGATGGTTTACGAATTACATCCTTATAAATGTCTTGACTGGCTGAGTAACATACAGCTTTTTAATGACGCCTCTGCTCCACGAAGGTACTTACTTCTCTGTAAAGACAAGGTTAGTAAGAAGTGATACAGGACAACACAGAAAGGGAAGGACATAAATAAGGACACAAAACTTACCAAAATAATTACATTCCTTACCCAAACACAAAATGCTCTTGCATATGATAATCCCCCTTCAGAATCCTCTGTTGTAAAGAAAATACCTATTTGGAAGTAGTTTAACTTTGTGGATGATTAAAAGGCAACTCCTATTTTTCAGAGGATAATTTAAGAAAAACTTCTCGTCTTATATTTGTGTAAATATGGGACAGCCCTGACATTTAATGCCAACACCAGACCTTCTGGAGTTTTTTTAAAGGACATAACTGCAAGGAATCGTTTGTGAATGGATCTTATTTTTAAGAGCCACAGTTTACAATCTCTTAAATTCCTGACAGGCTGCCATCTTGTGAATGGAAATCAGTGAAAGTTTGGTGGTCTGCTGGTATAAAAACCCCACGCAAATCACCCTTGTCACTTCCCAGTCCTAAAGGAGTTCATACTGCTGTCAACCATACATCAGGACTCAAAGATGTCACCTACTGTCCTTGCTCAGGCAGTTGTAACATGATATGGTACCTGTATTCACCATCTGAACCTCACTAACAATTGTTTGGTGGACATGGATACAAGAGTGTGGTGTATCTAAACGTTACTGTTAGTAGACCACTTGCTTGTGACATCTGGAATCAATTTAATGAATTTGATTTAAAAAATCCAAAATTTGAACTTAAATATACTCCTCAACATTGCTTGGTAGATGTACACTGTTTGTAAAGTGTTAAAACTTTGCGATCTCAGTCTTAACTGGAATCATCACCGCAATACTGGTACTAACACTTACTAGAATCAGAACTCATTTATGAGTCATTAAGATGTCCCATACTGTTATCAGTAATCCATTATGAGTCTGAACAGACATGGAGCAGAAACCAAACTGTATTAAGAAAAAGATAAGGAATACCTATCTAACATTTGGTCCATCTCTGGACATGGAGGCAGTAACATTCTCTCAAATACTGCTACCTATCTACCAAATCGTATGTTGTCCCATCCCAGGACACCATAACGTGTTAGTAGTAGCTGTCAATGTAAATCATGAACTTGAAATCTAAGCTGGTCTACACAAACATTTTAGGGGTTGTGCATTTCTCTAGTGCCAGCATGCCACAGGCTGCATGTTTACAGTACTACTTCCATTACCAGCTGCTATCCCAACTGAAATAGTATATTTAGGATCTAATTGAAAACACTGCAGTATTAAAGCTGAAATCCAGACCAAACCCGTTAGTACACAGAGATTTAAAATTCCCATTCCAGGACATTAAAGGTTAAAATAAAATCATAACATCAAAGTCCCATTAACATCACTCCCACTAAAAAAAGTAAAATGATACAAAACACTGACAAAAGTCACATGTTAAGGTTAATTATAACATACCTATACTCGCAAGTATGGGTCCAACAGCTCGAGCCAAAGCCCCAAGCGATCTAAAGATTCCCATTACAGTCCCTTTCTGGTCATGTGATCCAAGCTTTGAAACGAGAGTCATCATACATGGAACAACCATTGCGGTAGCTGCAGCAAGTTTAATTACATTAGGACACAGTTTAACTGAGTGACATTTCACACACTGTATAACAACAACAACAACATGCTAAAAATATGTTGTATAAGTAAATGAACTATGCTTTCAAAGTACAGTGAAACCCATTATGATGACCCCTCTTAAGGCATTAGAATCAGTAAGTACCACTATTTTCCTACATGATTGACATTTCCTGCTCAACAGAATTTGCCATCCATCATCATCATCATGCTAACATGCAGTTGGGCCACTTGTTGACCCATTCTGGTCTCACATGTCTATAAGTGTCTTTAATGGTCTCCCCTGGTTTCTTCTGCCTGTTGGTCTGTGGTTTTTTTCAGTATTCTGGGTAATCCACATATTATGGGGCATTCTGTTTATATGTTGCAACCAATTTCTTCTGTATTCCTGTATTTTGTCCAAAACTGGGGTTCTTTTTCAATCTCATTATTTGTTTTATAATCTGTCCAAGTGCATCCTGCTGTTTTCCTCATATATTTCATCTCTGCTGCTGTTCTTCTTGTCTCTTGTTGTAATGGTCCAATTTTCACTACCGTTTAACACAGTTGGAAGGGCTAGTGTATTGCATAGTTTTATCCTTGTTTTTTTGAAAGTTTTGTGTTGTCTGAACATATTGTTAATAATGCCTGCTATTTTCACATAGTGATTCAGTTTGTTATCAATATCCATTTCTTTTTCATAAGTAGGTAAAGGAATTTAATTGTTATATAATTTTGTTATATATTACAAGTTTACTTCCAATAGGATATCATCCTTGAAATGCCATCAGCTTTGTTTTCTGTACAGGTATAGTTAAACCATGTTCTGTTATTATTTGATTTAATAGATACACAGCTTTCTGCTAGTTATCTTATGTGTTAGATGTTAGAACTTGTTCACTGGCAAATAACAGCATTAACAGTTGTTGACTGTTTGGAAGTAGAATTCCTTTTATGTCTTCTTTCTGCCATTTAGTTATTATTTAATTTACGTATATATTAAACACTGAAGGTGAGAGAGGGCAACCTTGGCATACTCCTTTATTAATTTCAGCCAGTTTTGATAGTTTGGAGTTAAATTTTATTAATATTTTGTTTTGTGTGTATGTCCACTATTGCCTGTAATAATATACAAGGGTGGTTTGAAAAGTTCTCGGCCTAACAACGAAAAAATGAATTTATAATTTCAAAATTATTTTTATTTTTCAACATAGTCTCCCTTGAGACTAATACATTCATTCCAGCGATGCTCCAGTGCCATTATCCCGTCCCTGTAGTGGTTGTTCGTAAGATCTGAAAACTACCCCTCTACAGCTGCAATCACCTCTTGATTCGAAGAAAAACGCTGACAAGCGAGGAAGAGTTTGAGTTTTGGGAAGAGACAGAAGTCAGAGGAAGCCAAATCTGGGGAACAGGGTGGATGTTCCAACAATTCATAGTGCAGATCCCTTAATTTTCCCATTGCCAAAACACTTTTGTAGGTGGGTGCATTGTCCTGATGAAAGACGATTTTTTTTTCTTTCTTTTGCAACAAAATTTTTTTGTCTAGTCTGGTTAAAAGATTGGAATAATATTGCCCGGTTATTGTTGTACCCTTTTCAAGATAATCAATAAACAAAATGCCTTCAGCATCCCAAAACACTGATGCCATGACATTTCCTGCTGATGGAACCGACCTTGTCTTCTTTCGCGCTGAACATCCGGCTTCTGTCCACTGTTTTGAGTGCTGCTTGGATTCTGGTGTGTAATATGGTGAATCCAAGTCTCATCCATAGTAATAAATCGATGCACAAAATCAGTTTTATTTTTATTAAAACACTCCAAGCACTGTTCAGAGATTTTCATGCAAGTGCGCTTTTGATCTGCTGTGAGCAGTGCAGCACCCCTCTTGCGCAAAGCTTTTTCATATCCAATTCTTCATGTAAAATATATCCTACACGTTCTTTTGAAATGCCTATAGTCTCAATAATTTCACACACTTTCATCTGCCGGTCATCCAATACCATATGGTGCACTTGTTCAATGATTTCTGATGATGTTGCACTTTTTGGACATCCTTCACGTGGATCATCTTCAAGGTTGGTGTGGCCATGTTTAAACTCAGCAGCCCATTTCTTAATTGTTCAAAACAAAGGAGAAGAGTCCTCATAAACATTTATGAACTTCGAATGAATTTCATTTGGCGTTGAACCTTCTTTTACAAAGAATTTTATAACCGCACGATACTCAATTTTATCCATTTTAAGGGATACAGACAACACTCCTGCTTCAGACAGCTGTATAAAACAAACTACTTGATAGAATGACTTGCAATTTCACATGGATGCTTATGACAGATGTACTAACTTAGGAGAAAAAAATCTTGCCGATAGTGTTGCCATCTATGGTCGAGGCCGAGAACTCTTCAGACCACCCACGTATATCTGGAATATTTCTAAATTTTAAAATTTCGCTATCCACAAAGGATGAAAAGTTCACAATGCAATGAATTTTTCATCCTTCAATACATTTTCCTCACCAAAACCTTAAAAAATTTTTCCAAGTTCCCATTCATGCACTTTCTTTAAAACATATTATCAAAATTACACTCTCAGTCCCTACAGGTCAATCTCCAAGGTGCTGCCACACATGTGCATTTCACATGGCACAACATTCACGGATTACTTGTGGTGTGTGTCAAATGTTGCACCGGTCAATGATTGTGGATGGTGTTTGTTAAGTCCCTCAGTGTTTGAGACAGTTATTGTTACAAGCCTTATAATGGTGTACCATGATAATATAAGTCTCTGCCAACAATTTTTACATGAGTACTAACAACTAGTAATGGCATTTAAGTCCACAACAGCTCGCACATTGTTAATGAATTTTAAGAAATTAAAATCTGAGGGTCACAAACTCATGGTGCATGACGCACCTACGAGATAAATAAGCATGTGCTAAATGGAGCACATGGTGCTTTTGTAAATCTTTTACTTTAATTTCACTAATTTGAAGTATTCTGCAATGCAAAATTTATATACCTTTTGCATTCACCTCATGTTGTGTCTGTGTATACAGGTTTTGCAGTGTAGAGCAATTAATTATTGAACAAGTGATCAGTAATAATGAGAAAGCTGTATATTATAAACAACATATATGCTACTTCAGATGTTACTCATAATTCAAATACTGTTGTATCAAATACAAGACACAATATTCAAACAACCTGTAATTGAACAGCTGCACCAGGAAACGATAAAAACAAAAGACAAAAATCAGTACTTATGAAAACAGCATCTGCACAAACAGGTCTGTGCACAGTCTTTCATAGCCTTGTTCAACTTCCATCCATGTTGTTTAAGAACCATAAATTCAGACTTGCAGACCTCTTGGCATTGTCAGTTAATGAGGGAATCTTCAATGAAACCATTAATTCCACCCGGGATTGCTCAAATGACGAATTAAATTTACCCTTGAAATATGTTATATAAAACTTGTAACTCACTTTTGAATCTGGGTACTTCTTGAAAACATAAAATATTTTTTGTACATTCAGCCTTGATTAGAATTAACTGAATTCTTGTTAGTAGTGAGATAAGTGAACAAAGAAAAACACAGACTATGCAGTCAGGTATTATTTTCAGCGTTTCTACTGGAACAGCAGGATTATTGCTTACAGTTCCTTGCATGCCCAAAGACTTCCCACCTGAAGAAGCAGGGCTAAAGCATACGAACCCTTTTCTCACATACCCTGAAAGCCTTTTTTCAAACCTAAACTTGTTTTCTATGTGGAAATGAAAGATCTTCTGCAAATTCCACAATGATAATACACTTCAAAGCAAAACAGTAACACCTGCCATGCAGCACATATCTCTTACAACTATACAATGCATGAAAAATAGAAAACGCATAAAACATACATTCTTATGTATTAGCTGAAATTAAAAGGCATGTTTGCTGAATGTAACATCTCCCCATTCCCAAGGAAATTTATGCACTACAGGACCTGACTTGTCCACTGATCTCTGTGGCTGTGATAGCAGAACATGTAGTTGTGCTGCAGCATGAAGAGGTGGGTGAAATCATGCATGGTGGCCTATGCACCTGGACAGCAGGGCTGGCAGGGCAGGTGCAGTGACCTGGATGTGTGGATTCAAAATTTAGTGCTGCTGCTGTCAGCTCCTTCTGGCCTGGTTTCAGCTTGTCAGACGGGTTCTTCAGTGGCCTCTTAATGATCTTCTGGCCTTGTCGACAGGATGAAGGGGACTGTCCAGAGCTCGAGTGCCCATTTCCCTTTAATCTGGTCACAACCTCACAGCATAATACTCAAGCAATGGAGGAAATCTTCTGGGAAACCTCCGGAAGTAGTGTGGTGAATGAACTGACAAGACAAGGCACTTGGACTTCTCTGGTACTCTGTGTCCAGACCTCAACAGCTAACACCACATTATTGTTTTGGCATGCTGTATCCTAAAGTTGTTGTCCGGAATCCATAGAAAAGATTAACAACCTAAAGGGTGGTATAATGGTAAAGGGTAAAGGTAAAGCAATCCCATTACAGACCTGGACAGGCCCTGAGGGTTCCAGAAGGTTGAGGCTTCCAGATTTCAAGACAATCGGCACATGAAGGTGGTAAGGTTGTCACCCCTATGCACCGGCCGCCTTTACCCCACAGGAAATATTCCTAGTACTCATTTCTGTTAGAGGCTGAGTCAACCCCAGGGCCATAGTGCAGCCGGAAGGATTATGTCAATGAAAAATTCCAATGACACCGTCGGGAATCGAACCCGCGACCTTCCGGCTTGTAGCGCCATGCCTCAACCAACTGCGCCACCACATACCCCGGTATAATGGGACTGTAGATAAAAAAAGCCATTCTGACAGTCCACTAGAATTCATATCTCCAAGCAGCAACTCTTGATAAAATGACTGAACATATTTATTGTGCAGCAGAACACAGAATACGGACAGTGACCTTTAAAAAGTGACGTACTTCACATTGAAAATATACAGAACACCTGCCATGCATCACACATCCCTTAAAACTACACAATGCAAGAAGAAAAAAAATATGTAGATGTACAAAACACATTAATACATATTACCTGAAATTAAAACGCACATTTGCAGAATGTGACAATTCAACTACATCATGGTGCGCTTCTGGGAATGCAGTAATTAGCCTTCAAGTTCCATACAAGACAGGGAATTATTAACTAGTTATACAACTGCCAGCTTGTCACGCATTCTGCTTCATGGAGCATTTTATTTGTAATATTTTATAATTTAGCTTTTGGTAATCTGTTGATCAAGAAGTTTCCACCTCTTACAGAAACTGGTTTTTCATTAAAGTGTTCAAAAGGAACTGTCACTGGTCCCTATTCTGAGCCAGCTGAACCCAGTCCACTCCCTCATGCTATTATTTTAACATCTACTTTCAATTCACCCTAAAATCTTACGGTTTTCTCGTTAACATTTTGAGGTCCCCATGACATAAATAACATATCATAGATGCAAAACTACAAGAGTTACCAATGTACTACTCATACTTACATATTGCAAACAGTAGTAGTCCAACATATAGAAGCACAGGTGAAGAAGCGAGACCCACACAGATAAAAGAAGGAACTATAAGTAGAAGACCCTGTGGAACACATACAAAGGATAGCGTCACATGAAATAACAGTGACAAAAACACAACAGTACACTTCTGATTCCTCTGTGGAACTAAGCTCAACTGACCAAAAATGACACTTTACTTGTAGTCAGTTCAAACTACTCACATTAAGGAAGATAAAATTATTAATTAAAGTACAAAACATGTAAAATAATGATGCACATATCAATAGAATAGGAAACAGCATACAGAGGCGCAGGGTATATTAACCCTTATCCTGCTAACGTGGAGAATATGGTGAGCTCCTAATAATGCCAGCAGATGCCAGATGGGATTTAACTCGGCATTTAAAGGGTTAACTGTCTCAGGAGAGAGTCCAGGTACAGGCTGTTGTGAAAAATGGAACATTGGTTTCTATAAAATGGAGATTTTCTCAACCAGGGAACCGACAATCAGCTACTCAAGAACTCTTTACTGTGGCAACCATTTACTATATACCATGCCTTACAAAAGTGGGGCAGGATAATGTAGTTAGTATAGCAACTCACTATGTGCTTGATGGTCTCGGAATCAAATCCCAGAGGCACTGAGATTTTCCACACTCATCCAGACTGGCCCTGGGGCACACCCAGCCTCCTGCACAAGGGGTAGCCAGTCTTTCTTGTGAGTAAATTGTCTTGGGCATGGCTTTGACTACCTACGACTTCTGGCACCAACATTTAAGACAGAACAGAGCTATACCTCTACTCTCCCACTGGGCCTTCATGGTCTGTTCTAAGGTGAACTTTACCTTTTACCTTCTATCATACAATACAAAATGGTTCTATGACAGAAACAGTAAATGGATTTCTTCGTTTGTTTGTTCCACATAAAGTTAATTCTGAATGAATGAATGAATGAATGAATGAATGAATGAATGAATGAATGAAGAAGAAGAAGAAGAAGAAGAAGAAGAAGAAGAAGAAGAAGAAGAAGAAGAAGAAGAAGAAGAAGAAGAAGAAGAAGAAGAAGAAGAAGAAGAAGAAGAA
>Ga0268261_10000468_pt1 | contig 25228 bp, 13 predicted proteins | sample TergutNc150P1_FD_190353 | JGI IMG/M metagenome (GOLD analysis project Ga0268261, IMG submission 190353) | Nasutitermes corniger P1 segment gut microbial community from laboratory colony in Florida, USA - Nc150 P1 (SPAdes) (version 2) | ecosystem: Host-associated > Arthropoda: Insects >...
GGGGGGGGGGGGGGCATGAAGCTGACCACTCTTACCCCCCACCTGTTATCGAGTTTAAGAATGAGTGGAGTTATACTTCCACTCCGCCGTATGACTTCATGCCGTGCAAAACAACTTTACCTGTTACTTATAAGCAGCAAAATTTTTTTCCAGTCTCCACAGATACTGTTCTAATTATACAATGGAATTTAACTGTTCTGCTTCTACACGTCATCCATCAGCGGGGGTATGGTAAGCATCTATCATGCGTCACATTTAGAACTGTATGCCCTGTGAGCATAATCATTTAAAATTCAACAATAATGAACTTGTCGTGAGGTGTTTTAATTTTGTGACAGTGAATGGCAGAATAGAAAAGACAACGTTTCAGTGACGTGATCTCCGAAGCACTGTGATTTTAATAAACGTAGGCAATGGACAGTGTTCGGTACATTAGTCACGTGTTGTGTAAAATACCGTCGTCAGGTTCCTTTAAAGCGGGTTTCAATCACCCAGCGTCTCAAGTTTTGATCAACCACTGTATAAATAATGTTATATTGTTTGTAAATAATCTTACCTTATTGAAAATAATTACATTGTAATTGGTGTGCAGGACAGTTTTAACTTACAGGGCGGCTTATTTATTCTTCTGTTCACCTACGAGTTAGGACGAGATGTCTGTCCCTAAGATTAATTGAGGCGGCTCTTAATTGATATTTCATGTTGTCATCTCTGAATAGGTAAAGATGTCACTACGCTTAACCAAGAAATACGCTATGAAGACGTGTATGTGCGACTGGAGGTACAGCTCCACACATCGTATCTGAGGAGCGGTTAGTACTGCTGTATGTTTGGAAGTTTCCAGACTTAAACCGGCTTGAGGTATTTCGTCGAGATCCTCGGTTACACCAACAAAGTGACAGGATGATGTTTCAGACTACAGCTTGCTTCATTCGACTTTATTTCCATTTCATAGCTCATTGTCCACCATACAGTGTGATGCCACATAGTCTGAGCTACTGGCAGGACCCTTGGGTAAACCATAAATAATTATAGGTAAATAGCGGTACTCAATTCTTACCCCCATTAATAGACGTAGGTGAGCAGTTAGCTTCACCCCTCGGATGCTTTGCCACCAGGAAGAATCTTCGGTACCCATTGAAGAGGAGGAGGGCCGGCCACAGATATATGGGCGCCTGGAAAAGGCTGGGTGAAACTTTTCGTAGACGCGCGACCAAGTTGCGGATAATTTCGGAGAAATTCTTTCACTATGAAATCTAAATTTACTAACACCGTATTTCTGATTATTTCAAAGACGTCGTAACGCCCCTTATACGTTAGCGGCTAGGGAGGCTGCCCGGCTTGCACGACCCTTAACCTGGTCCAGGATACGAGGGTTGGTGGACCCCATATCTGCTCTTGACGCTGTTTAGAAAAATAATTTCTTTGTCTATGCCTGGAATTGAACCACGATCCCTAGGTTGTCATGTTCGTAGCCCAGTCAGTGTACCGACGGAGCTGTTTCTAAGGTTCGATTCATGAAGTTTTTTCAGTTTGTATCTTTATATTTCTTGTTATGATCCTAGAGTTATTCTGTGTTTACCTTTACACAGTTGTTTAGAAATAAGGCATTACCAGAGAGCTGGGAAACACAACTTTTCTATTTATTATGTTTTTATGTTGTAAATTCCTTGCAAAATATTAGTATTCTTATCTTTATATTGGTTACACCGTGCATCATATAATATATCATATAATATAAAATTTACCCAATAGGACGAAACAAATTGTATATATGTATCTAAGTTGGACAGAATAAAGAGACTATTACTATTCTTGTTAGAAAACCGTTTACTTTTATTTACAGAGGGAGTATCACATGCATTAATTTACATGCTTTGTGTGTGTAAGTATTTGGTTTCTTGATAATAAGAAAATACGACTTTCTGTCCTTGTATTGGGCGTCCGATAGGGAAGAGTAGTAAGAGTGTTACTTTGGGACCGGAAGTGAAGTCACACATAAACAAACCTAACCTTGCCCTCCCTTCCCTCCTTGCTCTCAGGCTATCACGTAAGGTAAACAATGGCCCCAGACAGTATGGCGCTAGGCTAAACCTAACTAACTCATTATTTTGAAAACTAACCCTCCCCTCCCAGCCAACAGGCGATCACGTGATGTAAACAATAACCGAGACAATATGGCCCCAGCCTAAACCTAACTTTAACTAGTTATTATTTTGAAACCTAACCCTTCCCTGCCCCCAGGCGGTGATCACATAATGTAAACAAACGATGGCGGTGAGGTGAATCACCTTTCCGCTTAACAATCTTTAAATTGTTATTATTTTGAATCTTTGTTATTGTCACGTGATGTACACAACCCCTGGCGGTTACGTAATGTAAACAAAGGTGTCATTTTGAATTTAAGGCAATATGGTGGCTAGAGCGGTAATTTTAAACCTAACGTTGACTTGTTATTATTTTGAAACTTAACAGTAACCTTGTTACAGTTGCCGGATGTAAACAAACCTTCTAGAATGTCTGCCGCAACCATCAATTTGAATTTGAAGAAATATGGCGGCTAACGCGGTAATTTTCAACCTAACTTAAACTTGTTACTATTTTGAAACCGTATTATGGTAGCCAGATGTAAACAAACCTTCTAGACAACTTGGCGCCAGCGCCATTTTGAATGTGAAGCAATATGGCGGACACGTGCTGCAATTTTAAACCTAATTTGTTATTATTTTGAATATTCATTAAAGTCATATGTGCCATTTTTAATTTTGAGGAAAATGGTGGTTAGCGTGGCAATTTTGAACCTAACTTTAACTTGTTATTTGAATAAGATGGTAATGTTACAATATGGGGGGCACGCGCGTTAATTAAACTTGACAAACTTCTTATTTGAATAAGGCGGCCATTTTTAAAATATGGTGGACTAGTGCGCTAACTATAATTTGTTACTAACTGCCATTTTGCAATACGGCTACAACTTTATGCGACACTAGAAAGAGGTGGGTAAAGCGGTAAGATGTAAGACTCATAATTGAAAGATTCTAGGTTCGAAGCCTACGGCTTTAACCATCTCTTTTTTAAGGAAACTATCCCTGGTAATTAGGGTAAATAAAGACAAAAAGTTTACATTTTACAAATACACACAATTCAAATTTATTATGCTCTTACACTTACACAAATAAAGTTGCCGCAGTGTTTATTGTACACATAATTGGTTTTTGCACACTCACAGTTTTAATTTACGGTACATGCTCGGTAAACTTCCAAACTTATTAACACAGAGAGATTTTAAACTTGCAGGACCGGTTTTAACACATACTTTACAATAATACTCATTTTTCCAAAACATTGTGAGACCGTTTACTACAGAACAGTATTCCGGTCGGAAAAATGTCTATTAGAGGATGGCTGGAACAGAACTTGGTGAAAAATTTACAGTTATTTAAACGCCTAGGTCTATCTAAATCCAAAGCAAACATCAAATTTGCACTCATGTCTTGATGTTAACACGTCATTTTTAATATATGTTAAACGTTTTTTATGCATACAGCACCATAAGCTACAGACCATAAGCACATTCTTCTTAACGCACTTTTGGCAAATATTAGTCCTGGCGGGAGGCGTCAATGTATTAGTCTTGCTTCAAGGGATATTAGATGTGTCACACTCATATGTTAAGAGAAAACTTTTTTCTGCAAGTAACTTAAAAGTGCACTCTTTTCCCGCAATAATTTTTAAATATGTTCAGCGTAGTTTATACGTTTATTGCGCAGCACATACAAATTTATTTGTTTTACTAAGTTCATGATTCCAGCTACATAACTTGGATAAAGCCCGAATGTAGCACAAAGTGAATTATCACTGTTGAGGGTTGTAACAATATCATTCATCAGCCATAATAACTACTTTGTAATTTGAACTTGAAATGAATCGTACCAAATTCCTTGCACTACGATAGTATTCAAGTCCTAACAAAATTATCCAGTGCTTGAGTTTGGTAGAAATGAAACATGGCAGAAATCCAGAAAATCCATGAATCGTAGTACTGGACAGTACTAACCACGACGAGACTTGTTGGTAAACTGCGAGAGCGGAGAGGTTAGAACTTGCACGCTTTAACCGAGCACGCTAAGGTTTCTTGTTGGTAAACTATGCAAGAGAACCTATCGTTTACCCTGAGGGTAAGCAGGCTGGAACACGCACACACAGACACTTACAGGAAATTACTGTGTACAAGGAGCACTATGTAATACGAACTTAGTGATTTTTTCACATGTTGTATGTAATTGCAGTTAGGACTCCACTTACCGTGTTGTTCCCAGCAGCAGTCCGTTTCCTTCCAATCTTTTAAGGTGATTCCACAATGAAAGCAAGTAACGGCATCAAGTTTACCTGTAATAAAAACAGTTTAGTATTAGTTGTTTTTTTGAGAAAGTAATAGTTATTCCTAATAAACGGGCTTTTAATTATACAGTAACTCATCTGTATGAAACAAAACCAGCGCCACTTAAATTTTTAGGTTTTTGTTCAAAAGCGGTAGGTCAAGTTCAAAAGACTGCATTCGGATATGATATGATGAATAATAAGGATTCATAAGACCATCCCAATGTAATGCATTGTGCTGTCTGAATTTTGTAGCTGCAAAAGACGATATATATTAGTGTACTGTTATAATGAAACATACGGCATAAATAAATAACAGTAAATATATGCTTACAACGCTCCGGACGCGAAGTTTTCAGTGTGAACTCCATTTAAAGCCCGCACACGTCATAGCTACTGCCAGGTTGTTGTTGAGATTTTTCAGCCGGAGCAGGAATGTTTCCTACAAACAACCACTTAAGAAACTTGCAAGATGGACTCCAACGCTGATGGCCCTTAAATGCATCATCTCCTTCCCACTGTGCGACTTCCACTCCACAAAACGCCCAACAAACCACATCACCCCTGTTTGTGAAGAAAAATCCATCGGCTGCCGGTTGATTTACATCTATGAAGGGCACACGCCAATATTTGAATGTTTTACGGCGATCAACCTCACTTTTCAAGTTTAAAGGTTGTAGGTTCATACTGTTTGGTGGCGGTGGTGGAGGAGGCACATATACACGTTTGTTAGCTGAGTTAAACTCCGTTTACATTTTTGGAGAGCTAGTAAGCAACCGAGCGAGTGACGGGTCGTATTCTGCGAACTTAGGTACACTATCTTTCACATCCCCAGGGTAAGCCCATTAAAATTCCCTTTGGACATATTACATCACAATCCACTTGTCTACCCTCAGGCTAAAGTCATTAACCTAATGGTTTGTTTATCCCTTTCAGACGTACCGGTGCCAGCAGGAATGCAAGTTAGATAAAATCAGACAACGATTCAAGGAAAAAGCCATTAAGGGGATAGTTAAGATAACGATCAGGTAACACTTTAAGAGCAATTAAGGGACGGTCGAGATAACAAATCAGGTGACTATTCTAGGAAAAGCCATTAAGAAGACAAACAGGTCGCAACATGTCTGAAGGGTAGTACTATATATTCGGTCATTTTAACGTAAACGTTTATAAATTAGCGCCATTTTCAAACCTTTGAATTACCAACCCGAGTTTAACTTACAGCCCGCCGCCATGTTACAATACGGCTACCACCGTGGAGGGTTTAAATAAACCTAAGTCTTAAAAGCGCCATTTTAAACCTTTTAATATCAACCCAAGTTTAAACATGGAGTGTACAAACCTGTTGGAACCTGCTTGACGTTAGGCCTTTTGTAGTTTTTGGTTATGAACGACCCTAGACTTTACCCGAATATTTACCAGAAGACCCTTGCTCTTATATGAACAGTATGAAACACAATTATAAAAGTTAGCGTTTTAATAATTAGCGTGGTTAAAAACATTACAAGCGGCTGAAGAACTAATGAGTTTTACTTACATTCAAAGCGCATTAAGAACATTTTACGAATTACAGTTATTTTTGATAACCTAAAGTTCTTGTATTAGTTAGAAAAGTACCAAGTTTGACTTATGTACTAGTACTTACTACGAACAACAGAAATTTTTGCTTTTCCCACATATTTGTTTAATTAATGTTGGTTTAGTTATACCCTACTATGCATGTTTTTTGCGGTTTTATGTTTTACTAAATGTACGTGTTTTGCGTTAACGTTTATGTATTTTAAAATTTGTAGACATACCTTTAACGTTCATAAGAATTTACATTAGTTCTTTTATAATTTTACAGTAAAAATCTATGTTGTAGAAAAAAGAAGTAGTGCATTAGTACGAACCAGTACATAGTTTCCAAATTTCGGTGGATTGCTCAACTTTAAAGAGCGCTACATAAATAGAGAATAAAATTACACCCATGCAGAAACTTAACACTATATATTTAAAACAGCTTTACGTCGAATAGCTTGTTGTCTAAAACGCAACGAGTTTTTGTTTGTGGCCTAATGATGCTACGTATAATTTGCAGTTTTTATTAGTTATTATATGAAAATATGATTTAATTTTAGTTTGTTACATTTTCCTGTGCCTGATTTATACGTTTGCATATCATACAGTAATTTAAAGCCTGTGAAAATAATTACTACGGTTTTAAGAGAGACGTGACGTACAGTAAGTATATTATATTGCTAAATGATGCAATACATGATGACGACTTTGTGGTCTAAGTTTAATTTAGACAGGGTAAGAGATTTTTGTAGGAAAGTTAAGACTAACTCAGGGTCTCTATTCACAGGGTAGGTTAATACTAACGTCTGGAATAAGTAGAGTTGCACCTCCAAATAGCAAGTACAGAGACAATTTTCTGTATCACCTATAGTACGGTGGCTTTTAGTTAATATTTTTACTAATGTAATTAGAACGGTAATATGTGTACCTCTAAGACCACTTTGATTATTTAAAAACACCGGAACATTAGACGTGATGCATGGATAGGAACAAATACAGGTTTTTGTAAATAAGGTAATGGACCCCAGGGTTTTATAAAATGCGGGGTTTATGTTTGAAAGGTAAATGATTTTTATTTTTAGTTACAGAAGCGATACCAAAATAGGTTAGGTATAATAATTATGAAATGCGCGTAACAAAAGAGGCTTCACAATAGTTATTAAAATGCATAAATTATTAACCTTTACGTATACATTTACGTAACGGCTATGAGCACCGTATTGTACAGTAGACATATTTGTACTAATTTCATACAGCACATGATAAATACGTAATGGACTAGGACCCTTTTATTTATAGGGTAAAAGTATTGACAACAATTATTAGTGTATTTAAGAACATACATGAACATGGCATGGCACAACGCGATACGATGGACAGTCTACTTTCAACAAAAAGCTGGACGAGGAATCGTACCTGTAAACTAAAAGCCTTATTGTCAGGATGGTGTTCACAAATTGTTTTTCGCAAGAACTTACTCAAATCCAACTAAACACAGCGTAACGTTCTGCGGGTACACATAGCGGCGTGACAATTTTAAACCTAACTTTAACTTCATTATTTTGAAACGTAACATTGACCTTGTTATGGTCATTTTAAACCTACCTTTCGGGTTACGATCAATTACGTTCTGTTTGGACTGCTTGGGATAATTTGGTGTCTGAACGCCGTGAGGGAAGTATTGCGAATAAAGTCGAAACATAAAAGTTTGTGTTAGGTTGGGTTACGTTGTGTTTGGTTTGCGGATAAGTTGGTGTCTAATACTGTAAGGCAGGAATTGCGAAATAAACTCGAAACAGGTCAGATCACTCTTCTTGGTCACTATGAATGAGCAAGCGTGTAGATTAGTTACAAAAAACTATACGTATTGGAAAGCTTCGTCTTAGATTGGAGGACAGTATCTGGATTCCTCTTCAAAATTCTTCGATTACCATAAAACAGTGGGAATTTCTATTGAAAGGAAACGACTGTTAGACGGACTGTTTGCCATGGAGTTGGTGTGCCTGGAGAAAATGAGAGGAATCGAATATGTAGCCTGGACCTTTTGGCCATCAGCGAGCGGCAGACGGGCTGATAATTGCCACAAAATGTGCAGCTTCTGTCCCATATCGAGATGCGTTGTTTTCTGAACTGGTCCTCACAAACTAATCCAGACTCACTCCTTCCACAGATCCAGTTAATCTCAGTTGAACATGTACAAATAGTAATTGCTACGAACTGAAACCCCTCTCGTACGTAATTTACTCTCCCGGCGATTCCATTACTCCATCGGCCAAACTGCCATGTTCACCAGAAAATATTTCATATGTGTTCAAACAACGTCCCAAATTATTTTAAATTTTCGAAATTCTGGTGTTCCGAGGGAGCATAAAGGCAAGCCTGTCGATGAAACTACCCTTCTCTGCAGTTAGGTGTAGCCTGTTTGGCGTTATGGCTGTGTTAGTAACGGATCAGCACGCGATTGTTGTCTGTGGTTTTCCCTGTAAGAAAAGTGCTTGGAAGTTAACTACGTCGAGCAGTCGATATTATGGATTTGTTGCTTTTACTGTTTTTAGCACGCATATGATATTTTTGTTATTGAAATATAATAAAATATAATACCACAGAGAAATATTAGTCCAGAATATTTAGTACGTTCAGTTATATTCTAAGAAGTCGGCAACGTAAATTACGCACATAAGGTTTTTAATCCTGGGTTGTCTCCAGCTTTTCACATCACGGACTTACGGTATATAAGGATCCGATATTGAGTGATTTGTGCGCATGTGTAATGCAGTCACTGTGGGTTAACTATTCGGCTTTTACATGCGACAAATGACCTGGCTGACAAGGGAATTGCTTTCGAGTTTCTTTGCTTTCCAGCATTTCTAGTATTTTTATAATAATCTGAATAATCTTTGGTTGCTTGCCCTGTGGCTAAGCACTAATATGATGTAGGGTTGAAGTGGAAAGTAAAGTCCTCAGGCTGTCTACAATACTGAAGAAAGTGTGTTGTGTGAATATGCAGTTGAGATATTTATTAAAGCTTCTCAGAAATAAAGAATGCAGTTGAGATGTTGCAGCAACGTTCGCGAGGTTATCACACAGTGACTCCGCCCGGACCGTACGAATTCTGGCTTTTTCCCCTGTTCCACTACTGCAACAGTCAGTGGTCGGTGACTATTCTTCTTTCGCTGGTCCTGTAGAACATTTTCTCAACCTTTTCCATGTTGTAGAACAATCAAATATGAGTACGAATGAAATCGTATAATGAAACTAGAGTGGAACGCAGGAAGGAAGGCGGGTTAAGAGCAGATGCGGGTTCTTTGAGAGGCTTGCTTATGTGAGAAAGGTCTGCAACTTGGGAAATGCGCTCTTTTGGGGATTTTACATGGCGTAGAATTCCAAAAGAGCACATATGTCATGCACGTCGTGGCGGAAGCCTGAAATCACGGTCCGCACCTTTACCGGAAACGGTTGAGACTTCAGTACAAACTGAAGCATTTTTCAGCGGAAGAAACGGGGGTTGAACGGCGAACAAGCGTGTGCGAGCGTTGGCGAGTAGGTCCGGGGGGGTTGTTGATGTTTATTATTATTATTATTATTATTATTATTATTATTATTATTATTATTATTATTACGATCATGATAACGTAATTCATCTTCCATTCATTCATTCTTTTCTTCAGTTCTTTTCTTCATTCTGCCTTCTTTCTTTCTTTCATAACAGAATATTTCTTCCACTGTTTCTCTTCTTTTTTTCTCTTCCTTATTCTTCTGTGTTTTTCTGCTCAATTGAACGTTCACTTTCAATGATCCCAAGCCGATAACGACAACCCCAGTGAAAAAGAAGAAGGAGAGACCACAGTATAACTGTGGAGAGGGTTAATTGCGCGTTACTTCTGAGGGCTTGTAGTAGGTGCTGCGGAACACAATCTCGGCCAGTCATCAGCGGCGCAGTGTGCTATCACTTTAAGTTGTCAGTGGGGTTCGTGTTCGTAGAAACTCCTACCTGATGAAACGTCTTGAGTCCTTTCTGTTGTTTCTGTCAGCCATGTAATGTTCTGTCTGTCACGGAGTGCCTCCTGAGCCAGTTTGCCACATGCGACAAACAGCCACAACGATTTTCCTGTCTGCGTTAATGTCAGTGTTGTTCTGTTGGTTTTAAATGTTGCTTCATATTTCACTGCAGCTGTTGGAATACCGTAGTTAGTTGAAGAGTTTGAATGGGGCAAAATATATTCGGAAAAGGAACACGAACAATTGTACGAAATCCTAGTTAAGCTGCTGCTAAGGTACGATGGTCTGATCAGTTTATACGAATATCGTTTACAGTCGAACTGGGTTATAATGTCATGAAAGGGACTGAAAATTTTATGTCGTAATAAACGAGTGTTTTTCTAACCGATGAGTGTATTGTTGTGGTTAACAGTAAGAAATTAATTGGCACCACAGGATATCTGACGCTACAGACGAGGTGTTGCAAGAACCGATGTCGTTATATCAGGATTCAAGTGTATTTGTTTATATGTATTTATTTACTGATTTATTTGTGATTTATTTGAAGCCTCTTTAAGCAGCTCAGACAATATAGCATCCAGTAGTAGGATATAAGTGAATAATATACTGAATAGGATATGAAAGGAAGCGGTCCCTGTCTAATTGAAGGTACTGTTTCGGAATTTCCATTAGGGACGCAGGAAACTGCAGTGAACCTCATTCAGTATAGTCGGTGTCTCGGATGAGAATCGAAATGGTCACTGCCCAAATTCAATATACAAGCGCGACCGCTAAAACCTTCCTGCTCGGTATATAATACAGCAGAACTCCACTTATCCGGACGCTGGTTATTCAGATCGCCAATCTTCCGGATCAGCTTCACCTTTCGGAAAATTTGTTTAAATCCTACAAAACTAACTTACCTTAAAGTTACCGGTTATCGGATCAAGTACAGTACAGTGATGTGGCTTCTACGGTAGCAAGAATGAGGACTTTAATGCCACTATTTCTACGAGATTTTTCACCCTTAGACAAAGGTTAATTCATTGCTAGTCTTATCTTACGACAGGTACAGAGCCTCTTCCAAAGAAAGTTCACCAGAAAATGCGATCTAGTGCTTCCTGTTTCGATTTCCATGATCCTCTCGTTGCCTTAAGTTCCCTCAGTACCTGCTGACGTCTTCATCCTCGTCTTCCCGTCACTTCCTTCCTTCTATATTTCTTTCAATGGCGTGTTTTAGAAGTCAGTTTCTACACAAGATGTGACAAACCGATTTAGCCTTCCTTTCTTTTATTGTTTGTAGTATACCCCTTTCTTCTCGACTGTGTTGAATACTTCTTTATTTTTTCTCAGGGTTGTTCCAACTGATCTTCTGAAACGGTATAAATATTTGAATATGTAAGAATAGTAGGGATACGAGAAAGACAGTGTGGATGGAATGGGTGAAAACAGACTTCTGAAAGTAGGACTGAGTTACGAAAACTGCAAGGTAAATACCAAGAATAGCCTCGAAAAAGGTGTCTGTGATCGATACAGGCATTAGCTTGCCTAAATGTGAATCCATACAGAATGGATTATTTCGTCATCTAGAGACCAAGCTCCTATTGTTGTTTATCTATTTAATGATTTAACAGGAGCGTTCTGGCAATTATTGTATTAGATCGGAAAAAAAGGCCGGGGCGTGAAGCTACCTTTCACGGCCATGTAGTGGCAGGTGAAGAACGAATGTAGCACCTCTGTCTTTGTGGCATGAAAAGGGACTACTTTATTTTTATCTTTAACATAAACCTTAACTCGGCCGTTTGCTGTGGACTTAACATAATTATGAAAATAACCTGCTTTGGTGTAAAAAGCAAGGACATCGATTAGTGAAAGGACAGGGTCTGAGATTGGTGTGGTACCCCGCCATGAGGCGGTGTAGGCACTTTTGAGCCAGGGTTTTTATTTTTTGTTTAGTTCTGTTTTTGGTGTGTAAAATGAATTCTCTGATGCTCAAACCTTGCCTTGGATTTACTTATTGGTGGCTTTTAGTTACTTTTTCCTCGTGTTCATTTGGACATCCAGCCACGCGATCACCTGTCTTTCTGTTGACCAATGTTCCCCGAACTTTATGTGAAAGATTCCAGGTTTTCTGATTATGTTTTCTGGGAGGAAATCTGTATGTTGTGCCCGAAAGGCGACTGTCATGCAACTGTAGAAAGGACATTAAGCCCGGAATTGTCGTATTTGGAATAGCAAGGAATGTTGTCCGATGTATACAGACGAGAAGTTTGTAAGTCGTGTGGTGACAGACAGGACAATTATTGGCGATGTGAGGCCACTCCGTGAGAGATAGGCATCGGCAGAACAGTGGTCACATAGTACCGTAAACCGAGCACTTGGCGCCACCCTTGATCTTGGGGTACCTGCCTTTTGAAATCGCTAGATTCCAGGCTACTTGGCGACGAGAAAATATTCGCCTTAGCCTTGGGTCCACACTAAATCGTCTAATCTGAATGCGCCCACCCTGTTATATGCGACTTTCCAAACAACAAGTAATTTTAGTGCGTTATTAAATTGCACTGAAATATAATATAGCTTAATTTGTTGTTATGGCATTCTGATCTGTGAAATGTAAGTGCTGTGCCGGCGTTACTCTGTTTTTTGCCGGACTTGTAATAATGGGCCACACCACCTCTTTATGAGGTTTGCATTAAGACATTGTACATCCTATTATCCTCGAGTGACGAGAACGTCTTTGACCTTGATGGCGTAGGTGTAGTCTCTTATCTCCGGCATAAACTTGCGATGAATAATTATAGTTCATGTCAAAACACAAGCCCCTGTCACTGTGTCTGTCATTTTTCCTTGGTCGCCATTTGTTAGGTTTTCAGTTTTTTATTATTATTATCGTCATGAAAAGTTAGGATTTAAGTCCAATCAGACCTCTTTCTCTGGATACTGGAAATGCTGTTGGCATACCAATCTTTTTGTTCTGTCCAAATCACGACGTCAGTTTGTATAATACTGGCAAGTCTGTAGTGGGAGAAGATCTTATTTCGGTCTTGCCACACATTTCCTCCATTTCTGTTGGTACTGAACAACGTCTTCAGTTATGATTAAATTAATTTTATGAGTCCCAATTCCAAATTTATATACAGCGGTAACGAAATAGAGCAAAACAACAATGTCGAACGCACAAGACACAACTGCACTTGGGCCTAGCTTATTTTTAATTAGAAAACATCGGTTGCTGCTCGTAAACATCCAATGATCTAACTTTTCCCTATGATATCCTTGCGACACTCAGAACTATTCTTGTGAGTGGGCAATATTACTTCTAACACGCCATGATTGTTTTGTGTTTAACGGGACTGGCTGCTGGCTGCATTACTGACGATCGATTCCCAGCAAGGCAAGAGATTTTTCTGTCTCTGCCTACGGTGTATCCATGCTCAGCCAACCTCGTATCCAATGGATACGTGGGGGCTCGTCCCATGGGGGTGTTGGAGCCGGAGTGTGAAGCTGATTGCTCACCTTCGTCAAGGTTTCGAGGTTAACATCATTACATCCACTCGCCCATGCAACTTTCATGGCATAGTGCTGGGTACGAGAATTGGCTGTTATCGTTACGTCACGCTGGAGATGGAATGGTGGAAACTGGGAAAATATTTTGATGGGTGGCGGGGGGAGTGGAATGAGACCAGTTGGAATGTCGCTATAATATTCTGTAATATAGACCTAATGTTAAGATAGACCTAGGAATTCGTCGTGAAAGTCACACCTTTATCTGATTTCCTCAAAATCGGTTCAAATTTGCTTAGTGTCTTCTTAAATGGGTACCGAGTACTGGTTTGTTAGTCGATCTAGCGAACGGTCACCGTAACATTTGAAGATCGCATTTCATCGAAAGTTTAGCCTATATAAGAATTAATTTTCTACCTCACAGAAAATAGAATATATCGCCAATATAAAGATCAATCAGTTAATGTTGTTTTGGGAGATCCTGTGATTGATGTTTACACATTCGACGCAACAGTTTGAACCATCATTTTCGACATTCTGAAAGAAGTCTGATAAGCATGTGGCGATGCTGCGTGCTACTCAGTACTGAGACGGCTGACAATGGGTGCACTGTCAAGAACGTTTTAAATTGAGAACATGGATGGATATTTTCTCGATGGAAGAAGGTACAACTGTACCTCGTCTATCTGACGAGAAATGGTGTATGGCTGTCCCATTTGTTATGGACATAGCTTATCTTAATGAATGCAATATGTCCTTTTAAGGAAAATGTAAAGAAACTGAGCCAGCTGTACACATATATAAAGGCACCAAGTCTTAGCCAGTTTCCGTCTTGCAAAACCGTTTTCGAGTCTTCCACTTTATCATGTGATCAGCAGACGCGGGAGGACAAGTTTGTTGATATCGTTCAACAAATATATATATTTTTCAAGTTTTGGAGATTTTCGCAACAGGACAAATCCGAATGTTCCAAAATTATGTTTGCCATTGGTAGTTGATTCCAGTGGAAATGCAAATGGAGGTAAATTAATTACAAAGCAATAGCACTTTAAAAATTCTTTCACCAAGGAAAATACCCAGTAGTGCTTTGGAAGCTTGCCTACAAATGTTAACGTCAGTAAGACTTGCGCGACGAAAATGCTAGCAACATTTAGCATCTGCGAATAAGCGTTTTCGGTCATGAACTTCTGAAAAAGCAAACTTTGTTTCTGGTTTACTGAGGAGCCCTTGCAGGCTGCATGACAAAATTTCATAAAGTTTCAATGCTGACATTTACAAGTTTGCTAAGAACACCGAACAACAGAACTTACACTAAAGAGTGGGATGCAAGAGTTTATTAACTTTTTAAACATTCCTCTTAACTGAAGTGGAGCAAAGGTGTGTGTGTGTGTGTTTTTGTGTATATATATATATATGTGTGTGTGTGTGTGTGTGTGTTACAATATGGCTACCACCGCGGGAGGTTTAAATAAACCTAAGTCATAAAGCGCCAGTTTCATACCTACAATCTAAGTTTAAACTTGGAGTGTACGAACGTGTTGGAACCTGCTTGACGTCATGCCTTTTGTAGGTTTTGCTTATGAAGGACCCTAGACTTTACCTTCAATATTAGCCAGAAGGCGCTAGCTCTTATATGAACAGTATGTAACACAATTATAGATGTTAAAGTTTTTAATAATTACCGTGGTTAAAAACATTACAAGCGGCTGAAGAACTAATGAGTTTTACTTACATTAAAAGGGCATTAAGAACTGTTTAGGAATTACAGTTATTCCTGACACAACTAAAGTTATTTTATTAGTTAGAAAAGTACCAAATTTTACTTATATACTAGTACGTATTACATACAACTGAAATAAGGCTTTTCCTACATATTTGTTTCTTTTATTTTTCTGTAGTTATACCTTACTATGTAAGTTGTTTTACAGTTTTATTTTATTATATGTTAGTGTTTTGCGTTAACGTTTATGTATTTTAATAATTTTAGACATACATTCAATGTTTAGAAGAGTTTACATGAGTGTTTCTATAATTTTACAGGAAACAACTATGTTTTCGTTGTAGAAAAAAGTGGTGCATTAGTACGAACCAGTACACCCTAGGCGGTCACGTGACTTTAATAAAAGACTGCAGACAGCTTTGAGCCAGGGTAAACCTAACTTGTAATTATTTTGAAACCTAACCCTCCTTTACCGCAGGCGGTGACGTGATGTAAACAAAAGACGGCAGACAGCTTGGCACCTGACTAAATCTAATTTTAACTTGCAATTATTTTGAAACTTCACCTTATCTTCCTCTCCCAGGAGGTCACCTGATGTAAACAATTATGGAGGAGGGGTAATGACTATTATGCTTAACCTAACTGTAACTTGTAACTTGTTATTTTGAAACTTCATATTGACCTAGTTATTATTTCCCGATGTAAACAAATGCGCCATTTCGAATTTGAAACAATATGGCCGCTAGCACTCTAATTTCGAACATTGTTATTTTTTTAAACCTAACGTTAACCTTGTTATTGTCACAAGATGTTGCGCCATTTTGAATTGGAAACAATATGGCGGACACGCGCGCCATTTTGAAATTTGTTACTTACTTAAAAATTTACTACTTGAATAAGGCGGCCATTGTAGAATATAGTGACTAGCGCGCTAACGTTAATGTGTTACTAACTTAACTTAAACATCAGCTACTTTAAATTCTACTGCTAACCTAACATTGCTTTAGAATTAAACTTCTTATCTTTAAGACTCTAGGTTTAACTCCCTTTTGTAAGGAAAGGAATTAGGTTTGCCACTCCGAGGCATCCTAAAACGATACAACCCTAGGTTATTTTAATAAGGATAATAAATAAATAAATAAACACAATTTTATATTTTAAAAATACATACATCTGATGTTTATTTTGTTGGTACACTTACACAAATGAAGTTACCGCGGTGTTTTCTGTACACAGTATACTTAAAAGGAAAATTGGTTTTGACACTCGCAGTTTTTAGTTTAATTTAGAACTTGCCAGACCACGACCAACAACGCTCCAGCCGCTTCCTTCAAAGATAATTTACGCTAACCTAACTTAACCACTACCGTTTTACAGTATGGTAACCTAACTAAAACCACTACCAAATACATGTCCAACAACACCCCACGCACTCGAGACTAGAGGCTGCTAGTGCAGTTTTAGGCTCGTGATGATGGGCGGGGTACTGCCCGAAACGTGTTGAGCTTCATATAAATATAAAATAAAATTTTTATACGCTGTTGCATCTTGTTGGATTTTTTCGTGTATTGTACTATGATGCACTGATCCATGAATATCTAGCTTACAGACTGTTAACTTTATTTAGCTGTGTTGATGTCCTGAAAGTCTTTTTCCTTACGTCATGACAGCGCGGTAACTATATATATCATAAGCGACCCTGAACAGCAATGTAAACGCGATTTACATCACCCACAGTTGCACGTATGGGTCTTTACGGATTAAACACACTACGGACCCCTTTACCATAGGTGCACGCGAATTTTTTCCTCGCCATGTAGCATGGGAACATTGTAATATGCATTACAATTCTTTTGACAAATTATAAAAACATTCATCTAAACTCTTCTAAACGTTAAAGTATGTCTAAAATTATTAAAATACATAAACGTTAACACAAAACACTTACATTTAGTAAAACATAAAACAGTAAAAACAATTTGCACAGTAAGGTATAATTAACCAACATTAAATAAAAAAGTAGCAAAACCAACATTCTCTTGTTCGTTATAAGTACTAGTGCATAAGTCAAACTTGGTATTTTGTAACTAATAAAAGAACTTTGGGTATATTAGAAATAACTGTAAATCGTAAAATGTTCTTAATGCGCTTTTAATGTAAATGAAACTCCTTAGTTCTTCAGCCGTTTGTATTTCTTTTGACTACGGCAATTATTAAAAACGTTAACTTCTATAGTTGTGTTTTATACTGTTCATATAAGAGCAAGCGTCTTCTGGCCAATATTCAGGTAATGTTTAGTGTCGTTCATAACCAAAAACTACAAAAGGCGTCGCGTCAAGCAGGTTGCAACAGGTTCGTACACTCCAGGTTTAAACTTGGTTTGGTATTGAAACGTTTGAAAATGGCGCTTTTAAGATTAAGGTTTATTTAAACCTCCCGCGGTGATAGTCATATTGTAACATGGTGGTGGGTGGTAATTTAAACTAGGGTTGGTAAAACAAAGGTTTGAAAATGGCGCTAATTTACAAATGTTTACGTTAAAATGACTGAATGTATAGTACTGCTCTCCAGACATTTTGCGACCTGTTTGTCTTCTTAATGGAATTTAAAATATGTCACCTGATTGTTATCTTGGGCATCCCCTTAATGGATTTTTCCAAGAATCGTCATCTGATTTTATCTAACTTGCATTCCTGTGGGCGCCAACAAGTTCAAACACGTCTAAAAGTGGTAAACAAACTTCTAATTTTGATTGTGATGTTATCTATTCAGTAGTCAGGCGAGGGTCGTGAGGAAAGGACGGGATTTCTTGGAGAGGTTATGGGTTGCTACCTGACTGAGTCCCGGGCACGTGTTGGCATATGGTCGGCAAGGTTTTCTCGCGTATCGAAAGCATCGCATCGCGCTGCGCAGGAGCAGGGAAGGGGAGAAGTGATAGTGAGATTAGGGACCATAATACTGAGTGCTGCAACATTAGCGACGCTACTGGTAATTGGTGGAGTGGAAACTCATCCTTGTCCTGTCGAGGAGACTGAGAAGATCATGGGGTGTTTTGAAGTAGTTACAATAAAATTCTGAAATCAGGGACCCAGTGTGACACATGTTGACTTTGGTTCCACAACAGCTGTGGAAATTTGAAGGTTCGTGTTGCTGAAAGTGGAATATGGGTTTGAGATAAATGCAGAACGGAGAGACTTAGAGTACTGGAAGAGAAACTGCAGGACGCTCAACATCAAATTCATACGCTAACAAGGAAGAACTAGTCTGGAGGAAAAGTTACGACTAGCGACAGAAGGGAGAGAAGTTGGCAGCAGTGAAAAGGTACTGGTACATCAAAAAGTGGTGAATGCCTAGTACTTGGAGATTCTATTATATGTAATGTGGGTATCAAATGTCCAGACATTGAAGTTGGGTGTTTTCCGTGCATCAGGACAGAGCAGTTACAAAGAATTATTGAGAAAAGGGACCTTGAAAAACCAGACGCAGTTGTCATCCATGTAGGCACAAATGACATAAAAAGAACTAGAAACCCCGATTTCTTTATGGGTGATGTATACGACCTGATAATCACGGCAAAGTGTAAGTTCGCTGCATCCAGAATTTATTAAGTGGTGTACTGCGAAGGACAGACGTGTCATGGCGGCGCATTGGTGCAACAAACGACAGACTAGAGTGGGTTGCAAGTACTCTAGGAGTGACCTTTGTAGACTGAAATTGCTGGGTGGATGACGGGGACAATATTGGAGATGGCCTACATATTAACCGAAGGGGTGCGAGGCATCTGGAACAGCTGAACTCTAGAATATATAAGGTCGGCGGCGGTGGACAGGGGCGAGGAGTCAATGACCTTGCATAGCTGAAAGGATCTGTAGTGAGGGTACACCGGGGGAGACAGGAAGGACATCAACATGGGCACACGTGTCGGTGGGCTGGGAAACGCAGTGAGCAACGGGCCAACATCAAATCCGATGAGGGGGATCCAGAAAATAAATCGGAGGAGATACGTGCAGCGTCAACGGTGAAAAACGTAACTGAGAGTAAGCCGCTAGTCATCCTGCGGGTGAACTGTAGGAGTATTTGCAATAAGGTTTTAGAATTCCGAAATTTATTTGAAACATACAACCCTGATGTAGTAATAGGCAAGGAGTCATGGCTTAAAGAAGAAATAAATAATGTCGAAGAATTTAGGGGATTACATAACTTTCAGGAGTGTTAGGTGCTCCCCAGGCGGTGGAGTATTTATCTGTGTTAAATGACATCAATTGCAGGAAGCTTTGGGCGGACGAGAACTATGAGATAATAGCCGTTGAAGTCAAAGGCAGAAACCCAAAATATACTTGGGAGGTAGTAGGGATATACAAAGCTCCAAATGGGGATATATGATGTTTAGAAAGACTAGCAGCCTGAACTGGTTACACAGGCAACTCTACAAAGCGAAGCATTATACGGGCGATTTAACTTGCCCCACGCAGACTGGAATGTAAATATGGGTGGAAATAGCGGTACGCAGTCACTTATAAATAGATTAGTATGGAAAAACGGCTACAGTCAGGTTAATGAGAGCCCAACCCGAGGGGACGCTTTATTGGATGTTTCCCTGGTCCGACCCGAAAGTTCAGTAACCTCTAGCAACATAGTGCAGGGGATCAGTGACCACAACGAAGTTATGCTAGAAGTAGACTGGGAGGAAAATTGCTTGGAATCTCAACTAGAAAGGGTAGTGTCCGTATATAACATAACAGAAGTCAGGATTAGAAAACTTCTTCCGCGATATATTTGCAGTTTGGGCGAGTAATGGCGACAGCGTGGAGAAGTTAAGGAATACCTTAAAAAATATAGTACACGAGAGTGTGGAACGTTTTGTACCTCACAAACATTTAGAAAAAATTCGGATCCTGATTATTACAATAAAGACATTACTATATGGAAAGCAAAGTTAGAAAAGCATATAATAGCAGAAAAATAGGAGAACAATATATGGAGAAAATTAAACCACTATCCAAGCAGCTACTTGCGGCCAAGAAAGGGGCACAAGTGGCATTCCAAAAATAATTATTAAAAAAAGAACGTAAATGCAGGTCTAATTTTTACAAATAAGTTAAAAGGCGCAAAGGAAATATGTATAATATTCCTGCCATAAAGGACGGTGATGGACGGATCGTCACAGATCCGACAGAAAAGGCCAACTTGATAAATCTTACTACTCTTCAATATTTAGCAGCGAGGACAATTTTCCACACATACAGGGGGAAAACACAAGCGACCCATTCATCATAGATTTTAAAGCAATTATGATTAGAGCGATTGGGAGAAACAAATCAGTTGAGACTGAAGGTATTCCCGTAGAAATTCTTCAAATGGGTGGGGAAGCCATGATCCCGTACCTCGCGCGTCTTCTAGAAACAACCATGAATAATGGTGCTCTGCCTGGCGACTGGAGGTGAACCAAGGTGGTCCGTGTTCACAAGGGGCTGATAGATCCTCAGTTACGAATTACAGACCGCTTAGCATAACCTCGGTAGTTTGTAAGCAAATGGAACACGCTATAGCTTTGTACCTACGTCAGGTGTGGAAAAGAATGACTGGTTGTACGAAGGGCAACACGGTTCCAGGCCGGGATATTTTTGTGAAAGTCAAGTAATCACGGTATGTCAGGACATTGATAATGCGCTGGATAATGGTGACAGGATTGACGCTATTACTGTAGACTTTTCGAAAGCTTTTGACTTAGTTCCTCATGGCCGGCTGCTTGTGAAAATTGCAAACTCGGGCGTGGATGCTAGGGTAGTTGTATGGATAAAGGAATTCCTCCTAGGACGAACGCAGAGAGTCAGGGTAAGAGGGGAATTATCAGAAGTTAGGGTAACGTCAGGAGTACCACAAGGAAGCGTACTAGGTCCTCTGATGTTCCTAGCCTACGTAAATGACATTGGACGGAATATTAAATCCACCACCAGATTTTTTGCCGATTACTGTAATATACAGAAAAATTAAAAAAGTTGAGAACATGATTAATTTGCAGGGAGAAGTGGACAGGTTGCGTGAGTGGGCGGTTGTAAATGCGATGAAATTATTCTAAGCTCAAGCAAGGCCATGTACTTTACGAGAGCGAGGGTACAGGACCCTCTCAATTACTCGTTAATGGGCACGTTAATACCGGAAACAAACAGTTGTAAATATTTAAGAATAATCTTACGTAGCGACTTAAGCTGGGTGGATCATGTAAACTACACGGTAAAAAGGCTCGGAAATCCCTACATTTTCCATGCGAATACTCAGGAAGGGAAATAGCAATACGAAAATTCTTGCCTACGTGTCACTAGATCGTCCGATTCTGGAATACGGTGCCTCTTGCTCGGATCCGTAAGGGAAGGTCAAATAAACGCGCTAGACAGGGTACAAAATAAGGCGGCCAAATTTGTTCATCACAAAATCAGTCCGAATTGGGAATCCTTGGCATCGCCTAGAAAGGTATCCCGCCTATGTGCACTCTACAAAGCTTACTGTGGTGAACGGGCGTGGAAGGACATAGGTGGCAGTCTGAAACGACCTCACTATTCGAAAAGTGTAGATCATGTACGTAAAATAGGGACTAGGAGGCAAAGGAAGGATATAGGGAAATATTCTTTTGTGAACAGGACTATCGGGGACTGGAACCAGTTACCTGCAGGAGTGTTAGAAACTCTTCCCTGTAAACCATCCACTTTTAGAAAAAGGTTAAGGAAAGTGATAACTGAATGCATCAAGGACACCCAAGTAGGCTAAATTCATCGGTTAGTGTAGTTAAGTGAAGTGAAGTGAAAGCCAAAAAGTGCAGCGTATTTATGTGAAGTGAAAGCCAAAGAGCGTAACAGTATGACAGTGTAATGCAGTGAAAATAGTGGAGTGCAGTGGCAATCATCAAGAGTAGTGAAATAAAATGAAAAAAGTGTACGCGTGGTGCAAAGTTAAATAATCAAAGTGATCTGGATGGGAAGCGTTTACACGTTTAGTGAATGGGCGAAATGTGATGGGCTGGGGTGAATGTGTGAAAGCAATACGGGAAAAAAACTTAAAACAATGTTATGTAGAATATATTTATCACTAGTTACACGTTGAGTTGGATTTTTTGTATTGTTTACTTTTGTGTGTATTGTGATTAGATGCCTTGAATGTACAGTAGTTTTTGTAGTGGGTGCATTGGATCATAACTATGTATAAGTTCTACTTTGGTTTATTTACTGCTTTTACTTTGATGCCGAACAGCTGGCTATAAGTCAGTATCCAGAAGGTCCTGCGACCTACCATCTCGACATATGTTTTCTTGGTTTCCTGGGTCCAAGAGCGAATGCTGAGATGGTTCCCGCCTTTCCAAGTTGTCTCTAAATGCTTCTCATGTAACCCTACCGAATTAAATTCAGTAGCTACTAATTGTCTTTTATTATACTATGTAAAATGACCACAATCACCGGCTGGCAAACCAACTGCAGTTAAAAATTATTATTATTACTACTATTATCATTATTACCTGCACCTAAGTTCGCCAATTACAACGCGTTGCTCAGTTATTTGCTAGTCAGCTCTCCGGCCATGTGTGTAAAGTTTAACCCAGTCATCAAACTTGTATAGTGCCTTCGGTACCGCCGCCACTTGGTAGAATAAACCTACATCCTTTGAACTTAAATAGCGAGGTTGATCGTCCTAAAAAATTTAAATCATGGACTGTGCCGTTCATGAATGTAAATCAACTGGCAGCTGCCGGATTTTTCTTCATGAACTGGGATGGTGTGGTGAAAAAGGCCCAACGTTTGTATTACACAATGTTACTCAGACAGAGCAATACCCACTAAGTCTCTGTGCATGTTCTAACCTGCTTACCCTTGGGGGAAACAATAGGTTGGCTTACACAGTTTACCAACAATATACCTCAGCCTGCTCTGTGAAAGTGTGCATGTTCTAACCTGTCCGCTCTCGCAGTTTACGAACAAGTCTCATTGTGGTTACCGGTATCCAGCTCTGCGAGCAGACGGCAATATCTCGCTTTCCACGACATTCAACGTTTAACTGTTATAAGCGCGCGCGGGTGTGTGTGTGCACTAAACGTTTTTCAACCAACAAGTAAAATCGCGTACTTATACTTTACATTTAGTAGTAATAATATTTATGCGTAGATTTGATTAGATTTAAGAGCTGTTTTTCCTGATCTAATTTACTTTTTAACAACTGTTCTTTATATTTCAGCTTCGGCATGTTGGAATTTCTGGACTACGAAGAAGTGTCATTTCGTCCTGACGCCAAAGTTGGACATTTATGTAACAACTTAAATAACATTGTGGGTAAAGACATCTGGTGCGATACATTTCAAGTTCAGAGTACAAAGTGGTTGTGGTTAGTGAATAGCGTTGTTGCGGCTTTAAACATTTAGAATATTCATTGTGGATGTTTTGGACAATATGCAAGTTATGTAGCTGAAATCCTGAACTCAGTAAAAGAAATCAATTTCTATGTTCTTTGTAATAAAAGAAGGTTTCTTTGCGCAAACTACCTTGAAAAATGTATTTCAAATACAATATAATTTAAGTCACATAAAAATAAATATTTTGTGTTCATATCTGGTGAGGAAAAAGTTGTTATAACGTTTGAATCAAGATTTTTACTTGGAAAGCTTCCATCCAAACTAACATTTGCTTACGCTGTGTTAAACCAAATGCGTTTGTCCTCTCTAACTAATGGTATTGTATGCATTAATAAACGCGTCATAGATGTCCCAAATAAAATGGTAATATCTCAGCATGATTGTGTGTATGAACAGTGCACTAGTGACTTAAATATACCTAAGCGGGTAGCTAACTGTAAATTGGTCATAAAGTCCTGTAAAGCGCATCCATACAGAAAAAGCTATTTCGGTACATTGTACCTTACGAAAAAATCTCTTCGCTTACGTGGAGACCCTCAGTGTCATGGTGCATTGTGCATAAAAAAGGGACCAGCTAGCTTGAAATCACTCGGCGTAATAAATTAGCAGCATCTGCTTATGTCGCACCAGACTAAGCTATTGTGCAAATGTAAATGTAACTTGTGGGCTAACACTGGTCTTTCAATTTTAAAATCGCTTTGTGTTAATAAGTTAGGGGTTTTACTCAGCAGTCAGACAAATAAAAACTGAGTGTCAAAACCAATTATACTTTTAAGTATACTGTGTACAGCAGACACCACAGCAACTTCATTTGTGTAAGTGTACAAGCAAAATAAACATAAGATTGTTTGTAAAATGTAGAAGTGTATTTATTTATTTATTATCCTTATTACAACAACCTAGGTTGTGATCGTTTTAGGTTGCCTCGGGGTGGCAAACCTACTTCCTATCCTTAAAAAGAGAGTTAAACCTAGAGTCTTAAAAATAAAAAAGTTTAAAACTATCGAAATAAGTTAGGTTAACAGTATAATTTAAAATGGCTTCTGTTTAAGTTATGTTAGTAACATATTAACGTTAGCGAGCTAGTCACTATATTGTAAATTGGCCGCCTTATTAAAATAGTAAATGTTTAATTTAGTAACAAATTTAAAAATGGCGCGCGTCTCCGCCATAATGTTTGAAATTCAAAATGGCTCAACATCGTGTGAAAATAACAATGTCAATATTAGGTTTCAAAATAATAAGAATGCTTAGAATTACCGTGCTAGCCGCCATATTGTTTCAAATTCAAAATGGCGCATTTGTGTACATTGGACAACCATAACTAGGTCAATGTTACGTTTCTAAATAAAAACAAGTTAAAGTCAGATGAAGTACAAAAGTCATTAACCTCTCCGCCATAATTGTTTACATCACGTGACCGCCTGAGGGAGGAAAAGAAGGTTAAGTTACAAATAATAACAAGTTAAAGTTAGGTTTAGCCTAACGCCAAGCTGTCTTCCGTCTTTTGTTTACATCACGGGATCGTCTGGAGGAGGGGAGGGTTAGGTTTCAAAATAATAACAAGTTAGGTATTGCCCGGCGCCAAGCTCTTGTAGTGGCTAGTTAGCTAGTCCTACTTATTTTTGGTAGTGTGACCCTGGAATGAGGGGTTCTCGATGAGTTCTGCCTCCGACACTGTAGTGGCTAGT
>Ga0268261_10000469_pt1 | contig 25220 bp, 28 predicted proteins | sample TergutNc150P1_FD_190353 | JGI IMG/M metagenome (GOLD analysis project Ga0268261, IMG submission 190353) | Nasutitermes corniger P1 segment gut microbial community from laboratory colony in Florida, USA - Nc150 P1 (SPAdes) (version 2) | ecosystem: Host-associated > Arthropoda: Insects >...
TTATTTTGTAAAAAATGAAAAAAACTCACTCCTTGTTCGCCTTTTGGCTTAGATGGAGTGAGTTTTTTTGGTTTGGGGCTGATTAATGGGTCAGCCTCTAGAGGCTTGCGAGGCGTAAAACGCGTAGCGGTTGGAGCCGGTCCAGCCACAGCAGTGGGCTGAATTGGGCGAAGACGAAAGACTTTGGAGCAAACCGAAAACTCTTATCAGAAGTTCACACAAGAATTAAAAAAAGCCGCAAATCTGCGACTTTCATAAACATATTTATAACAATCCACGCTCACGATACCAAACATCCGGTGTCCAAATCCACTCTCTGCCCGTCTTTCTCAAAAGCTCAAAAGCAGCATCTGGCCCCATCGAAGCAGCCGGATAAGTCGGCAACGGAGAATTATCCTTATCCCACGCCTTACGAACCACATCAATCAAATTCCATGACGCAGCCACTTCCTCCCAATGAGAAAAGTTGGTCGCATCACCCAAAAGCGTATCCAAAATCAAACGCTCATAAGCCTCAGGTGAATTACCCAAAACTTCCGCATCATGACGATAGTCCAACTTCATCGGCTCAATCTCAAACCCCTGCCCGATTTGCTTGCCATTCAAGGTCAATGAAAAACCTTCAGTTGGTTGGATATAAATAGTCAAAACATTAGCAGCAAGCTCATTGGTTGTCTCTTTAGCAAAAAGGTCATGCTTAGTCTGCTTGAACACAATACTGATACGCGTCGCTTTTTCAGTCAAACGTTTACCAGTTCGCACATAAAATGGCACTCCATACCAGCGGAAGTTATCAATCAAGAAAGTACCAGCAACAAAAGTTTCCGTCCGCGAATTTTCCGCAATATTTGGCTCATCCAAATAACTAACAAACTCCTTGTCCGCCAAACTTCCTGCACTATATTGCCCGCGAACAAAATGGTCAAGTGCCTCTTCTTCACTATAAGGGCGGATAGAACGCAGCGCCTTGATTTTTTCTGTCCGAATGTCTTTTTCGGTAAACTTGGCTGGAGGCTCCATTGCTAACAAAGAAAGAACCTGCAAGATATGATTTTGCACCATGTCCTTGAGTGCACCACTGGTTTCGTAATAACCGCCGCGGTCTTCAACACCGATACTTTCCGCAAAGGTAATCTGGATATTATCAATGTGGCGATTGTTCCACAGACTTTCAAACATCTGATTGGCAAAGCGTACGGCCGAAACATTTTGCACCATTTCCTTGCCTAGATAGTGGTCAATACGGAAAATATCTTCTTCTGGAAAAACAGTCTGCAAGGAATCATTCAGCTCTTTAGCTGTTTCATAACTTGTTCCAAATGGTTTTTCGATAATCACACGTTCAAACCCTTCGCCTGTCAGGATGTTTTGGGTCTTGAGATGCTTAGCAATAATACCGAAAAATTGCGGAGCCATAGCTAGATAAAAAACTTGATTACCTTTTGTCTGGTATTTCTCTTTTAGTTTAGTACCCAAATCTTTCAACGCATCATAATGGTCGGTATCCTGCACATCATGGCTTTGGTAATAGAAATGACTGGCGAATTTCTTTGCCTCTTGCTCATCTTCAGCGATATCCTTAATGGAAGAAAGAACTACCTCCTGATAATACTCATCACTCCATGGTCGTCTAGCCGTTCCGATAACTGCAAAATTATCATGCAATTCGTCTTTTTTATATAAATGGAATAAGGATGGATACAGTTTTCTCTTCGCCAAATCCCCTGTTGCACCAAAAATGGTAAATAATACTTCTTTTTGACTCATATCTTTTCCTCACATTTTCTTTTCTCCCTATTATTGTACCAAATTTTCAGACAATAAACTAAAAGAAAGTGAAATTCTTTCTATTTAAAGATATTTACGCACACTAGTGTTGCATAAACATTAATTCACAGATTTTCTATCAAAATCCAACAAAAAATCCTTTATAATGGAATTGGATGACTTATCCAATTCCATTATAAAGGACTACCTTATGGATAAGTATACTAGAAAAACAACTATAAATGCATGGGTTTCGCAAATAAAGTTTGAGAAACTAGAAAAAAGAATACAGGACAAAACTCAAACCTTCACTAGCGAGAGTGGACAACGCAGCGAAGCGGAGATAGGATTTCGTTTTGCTCCTTGAGCTTCGCCATTTCCTTTCTCATTGCCTTGATTTCGGCGTTTGAGACATTGGTCTGACTATCCTTGACGTACAGCTCAATCCATTTGTAAATGATGCTCGAGGTAATCCCGTACTCCTCGGAGAGGATGGTTACGCCTTGCCCCGCTTGATAAAGCTCGACAATCGTCTGCTTGAACTCAATTTCATATTTTTGACCATTTTGGTACTCCGTTTCTTCATATGGAAATTATACCAAAACGTGTATATGAAAATATCATAACATCTAAATTATTTAAAGGTAACACTTCAAATCTATACTAAGGAGAATTTATTTGAGGGTAATTATACCTCGTTCAATATAACTTTTAATCGCAATTTTGATTGTATCTATATTGGTATGTTTAGGTTTGTATTTTAATAGTTTTTCTTCTTTCTTTATATCGAAATATCCACTTCGAGAAATATGGTAATAGGTACTCAATGAATCTTCCTCATTATCCATTCGTTTTTTCCAATCCTCCCAAGGTAAATATTTAACGCTTGGTTCTTTCCCAAAGTATTCATATACCATTTCTGTATAACCATTTAACGTTATCGAGCTTCCGCTGACAGCATGAAAACTTTCTCCTAAGGAATTTTCACGATAAATAATAGCATTAAGAAAAACTTGTGCTACATCTTCAGCATGTACATGATGAACAGTTTCCATCCCAAAGTTAGGCAAATAAATAGTTTCTCCATCAGCTATCTTTTGAAATATTTCTGGATTAGCATTTCCAAGAGGACTAATGATATTCCAACCAGGACCTGAAATTTGACCTGGCATAATAATAGTAGCAGGAAAGTTGATTTCATTAAATTGCTTCTTTAGAAATAGTTCACTTTGGAATTTGTTTTCTCCATACTCATCTAATGGTTTTTTATCTAAATCATCCGGATTGAAAGGAAGTATTTCAGCTTTTCCATGTGCCCAAATAGAGGAACAAAAAATATACTGAGATAAGTTACTGTTTTTAAAAGTTTCTACAATTTTTTTTGTATCATCAAATTTAAAATTTATTAAGTCAACTATGATATCAGGGTTCATATCATAAAGTTTTTTTTCAAAATCAGGGTCAGATTCACGATCCATAAGTGTTCTTGTGACAGAGTTCCAAGCAGAAGACTCTATATATGGTTTGCTTTCGCCTCTTGTGATACTTATGACCTCATGTCCCTCATTTACGAGCATAGGGATGAGATAGCTCCCAATATGTCCTGTTCCACCTAATACAATAGTCTTCATTTTTTGTTCTCCTTTTGATTTAATTCAATAATTTTATAAAGAGGAAATTCATCTTGATTTTCTAACAATTTTTCCTCAGAATTAGCTTTTATTGCTTTACTATAATAATCACATTTGAAATCAATACATTCACGATAGGTTAATAACTTTTGAATTTGCTCATCAATGGCTTCCCTCCTAGATACAAACAAATTATATCTGTCTTTAAAAGAATCACTTCCTTTTTCTGTCATCTCGATAAAATCTTTGATTTGTGGGATGGTCATTCCTGTTTGTTTCAGACAATAAATTACCCCTAAAAACTCTAGATCTGACTCTTCGAAAATTCTTTTACCAGATTCATCACGTTTGATAAAAGGAAATAACCCAGAATTATCGTAATATCTCAATGTAAAAGTTGAGATATTCATCAAATTTGCGACTTGTCCTATACTATAACTCATTTAAATCCTCCTTGTTGTTACCAATATATCACTTAGAGTGTACTGTAAGTCAACAGTTTTAATCAACAAAATCGTTAGATTTTTTTGATAGAACTAGTACAGTAAATCACTATTTAACTGCTATTACACTGTTAAGGTGAAATATTATAAAATTAACGGTTCTAACCAACGGTATAAACGAGAATTGTTGGATTTTGGTAGAAAATTTGTGATAATGTTTATGCAACGCTAGTAATTTACCCACTCCATTCAATAAACAAGCAAAGTAAGCAGTTTTATGCTATCATTTACATCAAAAGAGAATTACAGTAAAATAAGGTCAGTTACAAGACTGGGAGGACCAACATGAGAGGGATTTTTATAACAATTGAAGGACCAGATGGTGCGGGCAAGACATCTGTTTTGCAGGAGATTTTACCGAGACTACAGTTTCGCGCCAATCGTGAATTAGTAGTCACTCGCGAGCCGGGCGGCATTGAAATTGCTGAACAAATCCGTAATATTATTTTAAGTCAAGAAAATGAGCAAATGGATGAGCGCACGGAGGCTTTGCTTTTTACGGCTGCTAGAAGACAGCATTTGGTGGAAAAGATTGTTCCAGCTTTGGAGCGTGGAGCGATTGTGATTGCCGACCGTTTTGTTGACAGCTCGCTTGCTTATCAGGGGGCTGGTAGAAGATTGGGCATGGATGCGATTTATGAACTCAATGAATTTGCGACTGAGGGAATAGAGCCAGACCTTACCCTTTATTTAGATGTAGATAGTGAAGTTGGTTTGCAGCGTATTCAATTTAACCGACCGAATGAGATTAACCGCTTTGATTTGGACGAAGTTTCCTTCCACCAGCGCGTGCGCCACGGTTATTTAAAACTAGTTCAGGCATTTCCAGAGCGTATTGTCAAAATTGATGCAAGACACAGCCTCAATCAAGTAGCAGACGAGGCATTTTATACAATTTTAGAGAGATTTCCTGATTTTTTTGACAGAGGACGTCAGTTTTAAGATTTAATTTTGGGATAAAGAGGAGGAATTGTTTATGAAGATGATTATGGCTATCGTTCAAGACAAGGATGCAAACAGGCTCAGTAATGCTTTTATTGATAACAATGTGCGGGCGACCAAACTTTCTTCAACCGGTGGTTTTTTAAAGGCAGGTAATGCGACCTTTATCGTCGGGATTGAAGACGAGCGGGTGGAAGAAGTGCTGGAGCTTATCAAGATGGCGTCAAAAGCGCGCAAGGAATATATCACCTCACCTTTGACCATGGATATCGCTGTTGATGCACAATTTTCATATCCAGTTGAAGTCGAAGTTGGCGGTGCGACGGTCTTTGTTCTTCCTGTCGAAGGATTTTTCCACTTTTAATGATGGTTAGTTGGAAGGAAAAACAACCGCTTATTTTTGAATTACTGAGCAGGATTTTGAGCAAAAACCGTTTGGCTCATGCCTATTTGCTAGACGGTGGCAAAGGATTGGGCAAAAAAGATGCAGCTATTTGGCTGGTTCAGGCTTTTTTTTGCGAGGAAACTGTCAACGGAATTCCTTGTGAAGTCTGCAATAACTGCCAAAGAATTGCTGGAGAAATCCACCCAGATGTGCATTTTGTAGAGGCGGAAACGGCGACCATTAAAGTCGAGCAAATCCGCAAACTACAAGAAGAATTCGCCAAAAGTTCCTACGAAAAAGGCGGATTTAAGGCATTTGTCATCTTTGGAGCGGAAAAAATGAATGCCTCATCTGCCAACAGCTTGTTAAAATTTTTGGAAGAACCCAATGACAACACGCTGGCAATCTTGACGACAGAAAACTCAGCCATGCTCTTACCTACCATCCTTTCCCGCGTGCAAATCCTGAATTTTCAGCCTCTTGCCAAGGATATCTTAGTCAGTCAAATGGTCGAAAACGGCATTGCCAAAACTTTAGCACAAGACATCGCAGACTTGTCAAATGACTTTGCCGACTGCATGGAAAAAGCTCAAGACGAAAATTTTTTCGAGCTAAGAAAGTGCGTCAAACGCTTTTTTACGCTGATGACGAGTAAAGATGCCGCAAGTTTTGTCTATGTGCAAAAAAGTCTGATGAAACATTTGAACCAGAAGGGGCTTTTAGACAATCAGAAAAAAGAATTGCAAAGAGAAGTCTATGTCCTTTTGCAAAGTTTTTGCCAACAAGGGATGAGAGAAGATTTTTCTATAAATTACGCCAAATTGAGCGAGGAAATAACACTTGCTCAAAGGAAAAATAAAAGCAATGTCAGCTTTCAAAACACCATAGAACAGTTGGCCTTGCGTAGCTTAGCTATTTTTTAATCGGGTTTCAACGAGCAACAGCTTAAAAATAGATAAAATTCAACGCTGTTAAACGCTCGTTTCACCACCTAAACCAAGGAGGTTGCAAAATGAAAGTAATCGGTGTTAGATTTAAAACAAGTGCCAATCTTCATTACTATGACAGCCAAAAACAAGACTTTCGTTTAGGCGAGTTTGTCATTGCTGAAACCAACGGCGGTGTCCAACTGGGCGAGGTTATTTGGGTAAAAGACGATTATAAGTCGGACAATATGCCTAAAACAAGTATCACTAGACGGGCAAATGACGAGGATTTTCGCACACAAAAGGAAAATGAAGCACTAGCTCTTGAAGCAAAGGCTATCGTCAAGCAAAAAATCCAAGAACATAATCTGGATATGCAGTTGGTCAATGTCGAATATGCCTTTGACCGTGGCAAAGTCGTCTTTAACTTTACCTCAGATGGCTATGTCGATTTTCGCGAGCTAGTCAAAGATATGGCTGGGACTTTCAAAACGCGGATTGAACTGCGCCAAATCGGAGTACGTGACGAGGCAAAAATACTCGGCGGAATTGGCCCATGCGGTCGCCCCTTGTGTTGCTCAAGTTTTTTGGGTGACTTTATGCCAGTATCTATCAAAATGGCAAAAGACCAAGGGCTTTCGCTTAATCCGATTAAGATTTCAGGGCTTTGCGGTCGCCTCATGTGCTGCCTCAAATACGAGCAAGACGAATACGAGCAGGCAAAACGGGAAATGCCTGACTGGGGAACAATGGTGGAAACACCAGACGGCGTTGGGCGTGTAGAAGGGCTCAATCTTTTAGGAAGAATTGTCAAAGTCAGACTAAAGGGAAGAGAAACCCATCTTGATTACGCCTTGAGCGAGATTACGCCAATACCAAAGAACAAACAATCCTAAGGAGCAGTAAATGGATAAAAGAAAGCTATACGACGGTTTGGATAATCTTGAGGAAACCTTGAACACCTCGATAAAAACTGTTTCTCTGATGAAAAAAGACATCAAAAAATTGATTGAAAAAAACAATACGCTAGAGCTTGAAAACAAGAGATTGCGCGAACGATTGAAATCTTTTGAACCAAAAGAGCTAGAAAAATTAGAGAAAAAAAGCTCTGGTAATAAACGTTCGACCCTAAAAATGTTAGAAGAACTCTATAATGACGGCTTTCATGTCTGCCATCCTTTCTACGGACAGCGCAGAGAGCATGATGCGCCATGTGCATGGTGCTCGGATTTTTGGGCAGAGCTAACTGAGGGCAAAAAAGATGAATAAGCAAAAGAGTTTTGATAAAAATCAGGCGTTTGGTACACTTTTTCTTGTGCCAACGCCTATTGGCAATTTGCAGGACATGACTTTTCGTGCAGTTGATACTCTGAAAAATGTGGATTTTATTGCAGCAGAAGACACACGAAACACGCAAAAGTTGCTCAATCATTTTGAGATTAACAAAAAGCAAGTGAGTTTTCATGAGCATAATTATAAGGAAAGAATTGCGCAGTTTATCGCCGAACTCAAGTCTGGTAAGTCTATTGCACAGGTCAGTGATGCAGGAATGCCGTCAATTAGTGACCCGGGACATGAGTTGGTGCTAGCTGCCATTAGTGAAAACATCTCGGTAGTTGCCCTACCCGGTGCCTCCGCTGGTGTGACAGCTTTGATTGCCTCTGGAGTTGCTCCGCAGCCTTTTGCCTTTTACGGCTTTTTGCCTCGAAAGAAAAAAGACCAAGTGACTTTTTTGGAAGAAATTAGGGAACAGCGGGAGACACAGATTTTCTACGAATCGCCATTTCGCATTAAGGAAACCATAGAAACACTAGGCGAAGTTTATGGACTTGAGCGCAAGTTAACCATTGCCCGCGAATTAACCAAACTACATGAAGAATACCTGCGTGGCAGTATTTCTCAAGTGCTTGATTATCTCAAAGACAACACGCTAAAGGGCGAAATTTGCTTTATTATCGAAGGATTTACTGGCGAAAAATCAACAGTGGATCATTCATGGGAAAGCTTGTCTGTCCTAGAGCATATCGAAAAACTGATAACTGACGGACTTTCTAGCAAGGATGCTATCAAAGAAGTCGCCAAATTGCGCGGACTGAAAAAACAAGATGTTTATAAGGAATACCATACCGAATGAAAATTGAAGAAATAATCGAAAAAATCAACGCCTTTCGTGATGCACGAGATTGGCGACAATTTCACAATGAGAAAGATTTAGCCATTTCCATATCACTTGAGGCAAATGAACTACTGGAACTTTTCCAGTGGAAAACCAGTGATGAGGCAAAGGAAAAACCTGAACGCCTCAAGGAAGAACTAGCAGATGTGCTGATTTATTCCTTGATGATGGCGGACAATTTGGGTTTTGATATTGGGCAAATCATTGAAGAGAAAATGGTTAAGAATGCTGTGAAGTATCCAGTGGATAGAAAAAACGATTGATTAAGCTCAATCGTTTTTTACGTTTTCTCGTTCAAGGTTTATCAGTTGTTCTTTCATCCAAAGCCCTTTTTCGTCCGGACCAGCGTAGCCTGTAAGCTTGCCATTTTTACCTAAAATACGGTGACAAGGAACCAATATCATGACGGGATTTTTACTCAAGGCACCACCAACTGCACGAAATGCCTTTGGATGCCCGATATTTTGTGCCAATTCCTGATAGGTAATTGTTGAACCATAAGGGATACTCAGCGAATATTCCCAGACTTTTCTTTGAAAGGCAGTGCCTGCCTTGTTGAAATCAAAGGCGACATCAAAACTCTTGCGTTTGCCGTTTAAGTATTGAGCTAATTCTTCTTCAAACTGGGAGATGACTGAATTCTTTTGTGTTTCTTCGAGTTCGTTGAGAAATGAGATATCTTTGATGGCTGTCTCGTCTGCTTTGACATATAAATCGCCGATGACTGTTGGGATTTTTGCTTGATACATGGGTTCTCCTTTTATGTGGTTGGGATTGTGATACGAGTTTTCAGTTTGCTCCAAAGTCTTCCGTCTTCGCCCAATTCAACCCACCGCTGTGGCTGGACCGACTCCAACTACAGCAGTGGGAGATATGGTGGAACCTCAGCGAAGAAAATCAGACCAGAAACTCGTATCCGTTCATAATTCTACTTTCATTATATCCCGAAATAAATCAAAATTAAATACCTCCACTTTAAACTCAGTGCAAGCTTTGCTATAATGGTAAGAAATAAGTGCATTTGAGGATTAAATAATGAATGAAACAAAAGATAAAAAAGAGTTGGCAAAGGAACTTGATAGCGTGATTTCGGAAATTGCAAACACGCCGACTGAAGAAGAAACAAAAGAAGACAAAAAGAAGAAAAAACTCTGGGAGCCTGAAGTTGTCACGATTATTGACAGTGAAAATCTGACTATCGGACAACGCCAGTATCGCTTGGTGCATAATCACCGTGACGGCTTTAATGCAGAAAAACTGGGCGAGCGTTTTTCAGAGGTTCTTTCCCGCTATGACTATATCGTCGGCGATTGGGGCTATGAGCAGTTGCGCTTGAAAGGCTTTTTCAACGCCTGTCACAAGAAAGCTCAGGACGACCAAAAAATTGATACCATCGAAGATTATCTCTACGAATACTGCAACTTCGGGTGTGCCTTCTTTGTTTTAGAGCGCATTGGTGGCAATCACGACAAACGTGACGAGCGATTGGACTACGAAGAAGATTTCCGTCCACGCAGAAAGAAAAAACGTACCAATAATCGTCCGAGAAATAAAGCATACATCGAAGAAAAGACCGAAAAGGTTGGCGAGAATAAGCCCGTCCGTAAGCAAAAACCTGTTTACAACAAGAAGAAAAAGCATACAAGCGAGGGTGGAAATCACTCACAAAGTAGCGAGAAAAAACGGAATTTTACTATTCGTCAAAAAGACTAGAACAACGAGGCTGTGCAAATCAAATAGCCTCGTTTCTCTTTGATATTTATACTTGACCTCGCCTAAAATCAAACACTTTTCTGGCGGATTTTAGGCATGGTCAAGTATATAAGTATTTATAAAGGGAAACCATCAAAAAATTTGTTACAATAGAACTAGATAGAAAAAAGCGAGGAAGACAAATGCTTAGATACGGTATTATCGGTACCAGCTCGATTACGGACAATTTTATAGACGCAGCGACCAACACCAATGACTACAAACTGCATTCCATTTATTCAAGAAAACTAGGGACTGCTAAGGAATTCGGACAAATCTACGGCGAGAATATTGCTTACTTTGATAATTTAGACTTATTTCTACAAGACGAAAACTTAGATGTGGTCTATGTCGCCTCTCCAAACGGTGTGCATTTTGCTCAGACAAAAGCAGCTCTCAAGGCGAAAAAGCACGTCATTGTAGAAAAACCAGCCTTCTCCAATCCCAAAGAAATGCAGGAAATCATCCAAACAGCAAGAGATAACGGTGTGTACTTCTTTGAAGCAATCCGCAATATTCATGACAAGAATTTTCCGATTGTTAAAGATGCACTCATTGATAAGGAAATCTGGGGTGCTAGCATGCATTTTGCCAAATATTCATCCAAGATGGATGCTTATCTCAATGACGAAGAACCCAATATCTTCTCCATCAAATTCTCTGGAGGGGCACTGATGGATTTAGGTGTTTACCTGATTTATCCAGCCATTTACTTGTTTGGCGTTCCGAAAAATGTTACCTATATTCCCACTTTACTGAAAACTGGTGTGGACGGCTATGGTGTGGGTGTGCTGGATTATGGCAAGTTCAAGGTAACCTTTGAAAATGGCAAAATGAACGACAGCTACAACAAAAGCGAGATTTACCTAGCAGACGGCACACTTGAGATTAGTGATATCTCCAATCTCGGAGGTGCAGTATTGAAACTTCGCGGACAAGCGGAGAGAGATTTAGGCATTATCGCTCAAAAGAACAATATGGTAGATGAAGCCAAAGTCTTCGCCAAAATCATTCAAGACAAGGACGACAAAGCCTTTGAAAAATGGGCGCAATTAGCCAAAGAGGTCAATCAAGTCATGTATGATTTGAGAAAGAGTGCTGGCATCACATTTGCAGCAGACGAGGAATAGTATGTATATCGAAAAACTCCCAGAAGTCTGGCAGGAAAACTGGAAAAAATCCGGCTTTGATAAACCCAGCTTAATACAGGAAAAAACCTACGACCTGCTAAAAGACGGCGAAAACCTGCTGGCAATCTCGCCAACTGGCTCAGGAAAAACCCTAGCCTATCTCTTGCCGCTACTACAAAGAGTGGAAAAAGGTGCTGGCAATCAGCTCTTGATTTTACTTTCCTCTCAAGAATTAGCCCTACAAGTCGCGCAAGTAGCAAAAGACTGGGGCAGATTAATTGAGCTCAATGTTCAAACCATTATCGGCGGAGCCAATAGTACAAGACAGATTGAGCAGTTAAAAAAACGCCCAGAAGTTATAGTTGGCACACCGGGACGAGTATTTGACCTGATAAAATCAAAGAAAATTCAGCTCATGAATGTGGCAACCATTTTATTTGACGAAGCAGACAGCTTGATTGAAAGTCAGACCATAACGCTTGCCCAAAGTATTGTCAATTATGTACCAAAGGATTTTCAGTTAGGTTTCTTCTCGGCAACAGGACAAAAGGTGTTGGAGCAAGCACAAGAATTGGCTGGCGATAATTTATTTGTTGTTGATGTAACCAAAGAAGACACTTCTAAAGGAAGTATTACCCAACAATATATCAAGGTACCAGTCCGCAAAAAGATTGAAACCCTGCGCGGTTTGGCTCATGTCCAAGGCTTACAAGCCATTGTTTTCTTCAATCAACTAGGCGATTTGGGCAATGCGGAAGAAAAACTCCTCTTTCACGGACTGCCAGTAGCCAGTCTAGCTAGCGACCAAGACAAAATGATAAGAAAAGCTGCTTTGGAAAAATTTAAAGAAGGAAAAATTAAGTTCCTTCTGACAACAGACCTACTTTCACGCGGCATGGATATCAAATCTCTGCCTTATGTCATTAACTTTGATGTGCCGATGACAAAGGAAAGTTTCACCCATAGAACCGGTCGTGTCGGGCGAATGGGCGAAGATGGTCATGTGTTGAGCTTTGTTCAGGACAATACCATGAAAGATTTGGAAAAATGTCTGGATGATAAAAAAGAACTAAAAGAAGTCTTCCTCTGGGGCGGAATGCTGGTGGAACAACTTCCAGAAACCACAAATGAACCAGTCAAAAAATCAAAAACTAAGAAGAAAAACCGCAAAAATAAGGGAGCACCTAGAAGCAATAAAAAATAGTGGCTTTCCTTGAACACAGTAGTTATTATTGTTAAAATAATTACTGTAGGTCCTCGTAGCTCATCAGGATAGAGCAATCGCCTCCTAAGCGATAGGTAGCTAGTTCAAGTCTAGTCGAGGACATTTTGACATTGAAGTTTAAGCATGTTAGTATAACGAAGATATTTCATATATAGAAAGGAATTGGCTATGAGTAAAAAAGGCGATAACAAAGTAACTTCGCTCAATAATCAATATACACAAAAGAAAAATGCTGAGAAAAAAGCATTTGAGCAGAAAAACACCTTTAAACGTAGAAGGATTATCCTGATTTTTGCAGCAGCGATGATATTCTTTACTCTGCCATCCATTCGTCTGTATGAATCTTACAATGAGCTGATGAATGCACAGGCTGAGCAAGAGCGCGCCAAAGAAAACCGCACACAGCTTGAGGCACAGGAAAAGGCACTGCAAAAGCAGGTCAATCTGCTAAATGACGACCAATATGTGCTAAAAGTAGCACGCGACAGATATTCTTATTCACTTGAGGGCGAAACGATTTTCGTCATTCCGGATGCGCCATTTAGAAATGTGACAGCCAATCCGCCAAATCAAGATGAAGAAGATGCGCAAAACAATACTGGAAACGACTAATTAGGAGGAAAACAAGCTACATGGCAATCGAAGTGGGGCAAAAACTTCAAGGGAAAATCACAGGCATTAGCAAATTCGGTGCATTTGTCGATTTAGGCAAGGGCAAAAGTGGACTGGTTCACATTTCGCAAGTAGCCAGCACCTTTGTCAAAGATATCAACGAAGTAGTAAAAGTCGGCGATGAAGTTCATGTCAAAGTGCTAAGTATCAGCGAGGACGGCAAAATCGGGCTGTCTATAAAAGACGCACAAGACAAACCAACTGAAAAGAAAGCTCCCCAAGATAGAAAGCCATCTCTTCCAAAAGCAGTAAAAGAGGCACCAAAAGACCAGAGTTTTGACAATTTGATGAGTTCATTTTTGAAAGACAGCGAAAGCCGTTTAAGCTCCTTGCGTAGAAATACCGAAGGAAAACGCGGCGGACGTGGCGGTCGTAGGAAATAAATAAACTTATAAAAGAGGCTTTCCGCCTCTTTTTTCCATTAGAAAGGGGCAAACCAATGCTTGAAAAACGATTTTTTCATCAGATGAATAAGGAAAAGCTGATTAATAAAGGCGACAAGGTGCTTTTAGCTATCAGCGGTGGTGCGGATTCTGTGGCTCTTTTCTATCTTTTGCAGAGCATTGAAAAGACTTATCAGTTGAACATTTCATTAGCTTATGTCAATCATCAGTTAAGAGCTGACAGTGGGCTGGAGGAGAAATTCATCCGCAAACTAGCCAAAGAGGAAAACTATCCCTTATTCATGACCTATTGGGAAAACAACAGTCAAACGCAGATTGAGGCACGCGCGCGCGAGTTTCGTTATCAATTCTTCCAGAAAACCGCACAAGAACAAGGTATCACGAAAATCATCACAGCCCATCATGGCGATGATTTATTAGAAACAATTCTGATGAAGTTCATTCGCGGTAGCTATCTGCCTCATTTATCTGGTATTCGTGCAAAAAGAAATCAAGGCGATTGCCAGATTATTCGCCCTTTGCTGAATTTTTCCAAAGCAGAATTGGAAAGCTATCTGCTAGTAAAAAACGCCACTTATGCCTATGACATCAGCAATGAAAGCCAGCGATATTTCCGAAATCGTATCAGAACCAATATTGTCCCGCATATCAGACGAGAAAATCCCAACTATATTGCAAAGGTCAACCAATTTTCCAAAGAAACTATTTATCTAGCGGATTATCTGAAAAGTTCCTCTCAAGATTTTTTGAGCAAACATCTTCGAATGGAAGAAAAGGGTTTCACGTTAAACGGACTAAAACACTTAAACACAGCCCAAAGATTTGTCTATATCAGCCAAACAATCGAGCAAAATTATCAAGGAACAATCGAGATTTCCCAAAGTCAAATGAGCCAAATCCTCGATGGATTAGCTCAAAAGCAATTTCCATTAACCATTAAATTGCCGGGCAATGCTTTTATCCTACTAAAGTCTGATGAATTGCAATTTTTAAAGGGATAAAATGGTATATACTCCTTTGTTTTCTAGCGTTCTTTTGATAAAATGGAATAAGAGTAAAAAATTTCACTAGGAGGTTTAAGAATGGGAAAAAACCTAGATCAATATATCGAAAGAGTTCTGTATAGTGAAGAAGATATCCAAAAAGCAGCACAACGCTTAGGAAAACAGTTGACAGAAGATTACGAGGGGAAAAATCCTTTACTAATCGCTGTTTTGAAAGGTTCGGTTCCTTGGTATGCGGATTTGACTAGAAACATTGATACACACATTGAAATGGATTTTATGTCAGTTTCGAGCTACCACGGTGGCATTCGCTCAAGTGGCGAAGTGAAAATCCTCAAGGATTTGGATACCAATGTCGAAGACCGCGACATCTTGTTTGTCGAAGACATCATCGATACTGGGCGTACACTTAAGTATTTAGTGGACTTGTTCAAATACCGTAAGGCCAAATCAGTCAAGATTGTCACGCTTTTGGATAAACCAGAAGGACGCGAAGTCGAAATCGAAGCAGACTATGTAGCCTTTGAAGTACCAAAGGAATTTGTAGTCGGTTATGGCTTGGATTACGATGAAAACTTCCGTAATTTGCCTTATGTTGGAGTTTTAAAAGAAGAAGTTTACAAAAAATAACAAAAACAGCATTTCTTATGCTAATATAATAGTATAGGAAAAAAACATGGTGAAAAACCTGTTTTGGAAAGAGGAAAATATGAATAATAAGAAAAACGAAGGATTTTTAAAAAATTCGTTCTTCTATGTTCTAGTTATTTTGGCTCTTGTCGTTTTGGTTCAGTGGTTCTTCCGCTCTAGTGATGCGACAACCAAAGAAATTAACTACACACAATTCACTACTCAGCTTGCTGACGGAAAGATTTCACACTTTTCTATGCAGCCTGCCAATGGCGTTTTCGTAGTTAAGGGAACATTTACAGAAGAACAAGAAATACAAAACACTGGCAATATGCCAATTTTGGGCAATGCCCCAACAAGCACAAGGAACTTCACAACGGTAATTCTACCAATTGATTCACAAGTGCAAGCAGTCGCAGATGCAGCTGAAAAAGGTGGCGCGACACAAGAAGTTATGCCAGAAAGCTCTAACGGCTTGTGGATTTCTATCGCAATTACTTTACTACCAATGATTATCATCATTTTCTTCTTCTACATGATGATGGGTCAAGGTCAGCAAGGTGGCGGTGGCGGACGTGTCATGAACTTTGGTAAATCAAAAGCCAAAGAGGCAGACAAAAAAGCCAACAAAGTACGTTTTTCTGACGTTGCTGGTGCAGAAGAAGAAAAACAAGAGCTTGTTGAAGTTGTTGAATTCTTGAAAGACCCTCGCAAATTTGCCGCATTAGGCGCACGTATCCCAGCTGGTGTTCTCCTAGAGGGACCTCCGGGTACTGGTAAGACTTTGCTTGCCAAAGCTGTTGCTGGTGAGGCTGGCGTTCCTTTCTTCTCGATTTCTGGTTCGGACTTCGTTGAGATGTTTGTCGGTGTCGGTGCTTCTCGTGTTCGTGATTTGTTTGATAATGCTAAGAAAAATGCACCTTCTATTATCTTTATTGATGAGATTGATGCTGTTGGTCGTCAGCGTGGTGCTGGTATGGGTGGAGGACACGATGAGCGTGAGCAGACCCTTAACCAGTTGCTAGTTGAGATGGATGGTTTTGATGGAAATGAAGGAGTTATTGTTATTGCCGCAACCAACCGTTCAGATGTACTTGACCCAGCCCTTCTTCGTCCGGGACGTTTTGACCGTCAAATTCTTGTAGGTCGTCCAGATGTTAAGGGTCGTGAGGCAATCCTGAAAGTTCATGCTCGTAACAAGCCTTTGGCTGATGATGTGGACTTAAAAGTTGTTGCTCAACAAACACCGGGATTTGCTGGTGCTGATTTAGAAAATGTCTTGAACGAGGCCGCTCTCGTAGCCGCTCGTCGTAACAAGCTAAAAATTGATGCAAGTGATATTGACGAGGCAGAAGACCGCGTAATCGCAGGTCCTGCTAAGAAAGACCGCGTCATCTCAAAACGCGAACGCGAAACAGTTGCCTACCACGAAGCAGGCCACACGATTTGTGGATTGGTACTATCAAACGCTCGCGTAGTCCACAAGGTAACAATCGTTCCTCGCGGACGAGCTGGTGGTTACATGATTGCTCTTCCGAAAGAAGACCAAAATCTTCTATCCAAAGAGGATATGTTTGAGCAATTAGTAGGCTTGATGGGCGGACGTGTAGCTGAGGAAGTTATCTTCAACGTTCAAACAACAGGTGCATCAAATGACTTCGAGCAAGCAACTCGCATGGCTCGCTCAATGATTACCGAATACGGTATGAGTGACAAGCTTGGACCAGTTCAGTATGAAGGCAACCACGCAGTATTCTTGGGTCGCGACTACGGTCAAAGCAACAAGGCATACTCAGAACAAGTTGCTTTTGAAATTGATACAGAAGTTCGTGCCTTGCTCCAATCAGCACACAACAAAGCTCGCGAGATTATCGAAACACACCGCGATACGCACAAGCTGATTGCTGAAAAACTCCTAGAGTTTGAAACATTGGACGCAGCACAAATCAAGTCTTTATATGAAACAGGTCAAATGCCATCAAACGACCGCTCAGAATTCCCGAGCGAAAAAGCATTGACTTTTGAAGAAGCAAAAGCTGCTTTGGAGAAAAAAGACATGGAGAAACAACAAGTGGAAGAAACGCAAGTAGAAGTTGATAATACTTCGGAAGACAATACTCCACAAGATTTTTAAGAAATGAATGACACCGACTGGACTATCCAGTCGGTTTTTTTGTTATTTTCGACAAAAAAATTACACTATGTCAAAAACCTTAAAAGTCGCTTGATAGTGAAATTCAAAGTCTCGATTGCTTGCACAAGGCAAATAACGGTAGTATAATTCCGTTGTTTTAAGTGCTTACATCCTAAAATACTGAAAGAGGCAAGTCTAATGGAAGATAATGAAATTCAAGTAGAAGAAATCAGCGAGCATGAAGAAAATGAAGAACAAACTGAGATAAAAGAAATCGAAGAAATCGAAGTAACAACAGTGCCAGCAGAAGAAGTCAAAGTAAGCAAAGAGGAAAAAGTGAAAAGCAACAAAAACTTGTTTACTATTATGGCAAGTGTCGCAGGTTTTATTATCTTAGCAACTGCAGGAGTTATGCTGATTTTGCACCAAAATGCAGTAACTGCAGCAGCAGCTGTTGAAAAGACTAGAGAATATGAATTACAGAAACTTGAACTAGCAAATAAAGCAAAAGAAAATGAGATTAAAGAGCAGGAAGTAAAAGCTGCTCAAGAGCAAGCGACAGCCGCTCAAAAATCCGCAACTGCTGCACAACAACAAGCAGACTTAGCCAAACAAACACAAGAAAAACAAGACGAACAGGCAGCTCAAGCACAAGCACAACAAGCAGCCTACGAAGAACGTCAAAAAATGCTTTGGGGCAGGACTTATGTGTACGATAATGGCAATCAAAAGGAAATATTGACCTTTGAAGCAAATACAAATATCTTTACCTACCAACGGATAAATGGTCGTTTCAACTATACAACTAGCTTTAAATACTCTATTGAAGCGGATAAAGCGCAGATTGATATTTATGCAGATGATAACACACAACCATTTGCGAAGACTTTGACTATGGGCGATGGATATTTGGCTAATCCGAGTGTCAAAGGTGCGGAATTTTGGAGACAATAAAACCAAACGGCTGAAATAAGATATGTAGCGAAATCTTTTGGATATTTAAGAAAAGCAAGTTAGATAAAGTCTAGCTTGCTTTTTGTTGGAGAAATAATCTTCAGTTTAAATAGCTGAATATATGATATTTAAGTTTGCGACAAAAAGATTACACTATGTCAACAACCTTAAAAATGGCTTGGTAGTACACTACCAATGTCTTAAGTACTTGCGTACTTAAGACACAATATCGGTGAAAGATAAGCAGGATAATGGATGACTACTAGATTTGTGATATATGCTTTATTCTGTTTCTTTTTTCTGAATTGCAATAACTTAAGTGATTTATTATTTGTTTAAAGAGCAAAAGTGCAAAAGGAGAGGTCGTCATGGAAAAACGTTTCAACAAAATTTTACTAGGTGGTTTTACTGTCATGAGTTCAGTTATGCTATTAACTGGCTGTAGTGGTTCCCAAAATAGTGCTACAAGCAAATTAGAAGGTGAATGGGTTAGTGTAACAGGTGGCGAAGACATCACGATTAACGGCAATCAAATGCTAGTAGATGAAGAAGATAATACTTCTTATGATTGGATGATTGACCCTTCTTCTACTGAAGATAAACTTCGAGTGAGTGATTATACAAAAAATGATAATGGTATCAAAGTCAAGGATGGCGATTTGACTGTTCTTCCATACTCGTTGACGAAATCTGGAAAAACGTTGAATATCCGTATTGACGGCGAAGATTATCAATTCTATCTCAAAGGTAGTGATGATTACAAGAAAGCTAAAGAAGATTTGCGTACAAAAGAAGCAAAAGAAGCACAAGACATGAAAGATTATGAAAAAGCAGTGGATGATTTGACTGCGAAACTTAATCAAGAATTTTTAGCTGCTATTCAAGGGACATGGAATTACACAACTACCAAGAGCGGAAATTATGGAACTGGATATAATTGGACAGCTACTATCAATGGAAATTCAATCTCAGTCCATCAAGAAGAAACAACTAGCTCTTATGAAGTTGTAGGTAAAGGCGAATATGGACTAGACAAATATGATTATGTTGATAAGACAAATGTTACCTTTGAAGGAAGTGCTACTTTGAAATCTGATTTTGTAACACCAGAGGTTGTCAAAGAATATATTGCAGACCAAAACATTGATACTTTAGATAAAGTCAAAGCAGTTGATTTAGCGACTTATCTAGATAATGGTGGAACAAGCTACAAGATACAAGTGGATGGTTCTAAAACTAATGGTGAAGTGTGGCAACAAGATTTAAGTATTATCCCATATCCTACACATCCTGATAAGTTAAGTATTGAAGATACTGAATATACGAAAATGCCATGAACAGCTATTTCGGAAACACCTACGACACAATCATCAACTCCTCAAGTGACGGTGCCAGAAAAGGGGAATAAGACCTCACCAGTAACACAAGACTTGGGGAAATGGGCGACTGTCTATCATTTTTACTATAACCAATCTGGTCAATATCAAAACAGCCTAAGTATTTCTCCAACTGGTTCAGTTGTTCAAACACAATCCGCTCCTGATAATAGAGTTTTCTATGGTCAGGCGAAAATAATCACTAAGCCAAACAACCAAGTTCTAAGTTATGTGGTCAACCAAGATTATTCTAGCGGTATACCATCAACAAAAATGATTAATCCTGATGTGCTTATAGAAGTGGCTTGGAATAATAACGGTGGAGTAGATGATTATTATGGATACAGCCTTAATATTGGAGGATTGGCTTTAACAGATGGAGTTTCCAGTGGTAATGGAGTAAATGAGGTTTGGATTTCATCAAGATAGACGAATAGACAATGAAGAAAACAAGGAGATTTTATGCAAAATAAGTCGATATATTCATTTTTACTCTTATTTGTGGCTTTCTTACTAACGGGATGTTCTACTACAAATACTAATCCAAAAGAAGAAAACCACTACGTTTCATGGACGAAAGATTTTACGCCAAATGAAAGTCAAGGAGATGAACCTTGGTGTGCTAGATATGCACTAAGCTCTATTTATAATGGCTTGAACAATACAGATAAGATGACCGCAGCGAAATTTGAGCAAGAAGAAGAAAAATATGGTGGCGATAGAGAAGATGGAACCAATGACTATTTTCTGCCAACTCAACAAGTGCTAGAAAATCTAGGCTTACAGGAAGGCTATCTGTGGGAAAAATCTGACGGTCATGTAACAGATGAAGTAATTGAGCAGATGGAACTGGCTATTCAAGAGGGTAAAGCTATTTATCTAGGGACAACTATTGAGGGAAGTGGTCGCCATGCACAAGTGCTTGTTGGCTATAAAGGCGATGAATTTGAACTTTGGAACCCTTGGGATGAAAATACTTATTGGATTTCAGTTGATAAGTTTCAATCAACTTGGGTCAATAATGGTCGAACTTTTTATGTGGATCAGATTGATACGATAGAAAAGGTTTAAACAGGAAGTGTTAACTTTGTATCTTCTGTAAAGTGATTTCTCGTCGAACTGTTTATGATTAGTTGCAAAATTTTATTTGAATAATGGAGGATTATGGAATGGGTTTTTTTGTAATTTTGATTATTATTATTGTTGTGCTTAATGGTGTCCGTCATAGAAAAATTAGAAATGAGGCTGCTGAACTAGAGGCTAAATATATGATGGGTATAATAACTTATCAAGAGGCAAGACGTTTATCTCACTTAAGAAGTAAAATTCGTCGAATAGAGCAAAATGCTAGGAATAATGCGATAAATAATGTTAGTAGAAGCATTAATCGTAACAACTGGAATAATCGAAATATGTTCTAGCAAGCGATTTAAGGATATAATACTGAACCAACTCTAAAATCATGTAAATTTCACGATAATCGCCATCAATTCTTCGTCAAAAATGCTCAACCTAGTACCACTAGGTCTGCGCTTTTTTCCTCGACTTGATGGCGATTATCGCAAAATTTATCCATGATTTTAGAGTTGGTTCAGTATAAGTGTAAGTTAGCCGAAACTAGCTTAAACTTTTTTGTATCGAAGTATTCCAAAATAAACTAAAACCTTGAAAATTTCCTGAAAACCGAGTATCATCTAAAAGACTGAAAAATCGGAGGAAACTATGGAAAATTACTTACTACGCGCTTTAAGCAAGGACAAATCATTTAGAGCCTTCGCTCTATCCGCAAAGGATGCCGTTGCCGAAGCACAGGAGCGTCACGACACATGGTCGTCATCAACTGTTGCGCTTGGCCGCACCATGCTGGGTGCTGTGCTTTTGGGTGCCAACTTAAAAGGAAATGACAAGATTACCGTCAAAGTTTCGGGCAATGGCTCGGGCGGTTTGATTGTGGTGGATAGTGACGCCAAAGGCAATGTCAAAGGTTTTATCCAAAATCCGCATGTGGATTTGCGCAAGACTTCGACAGGTGAAGTCTATGTGACACAAGCAACTGGCAATCAAGGGGTTTTTGCGGTAATTAAGGACATGGGCTTGAAAGAACCGTATTCTGGGCAAATTCCGTTTGTTAGTGGCGAGATTGCAGAAGAGTTTACCTACTATCTGACTGAAAGCGAGCAAACGCCGTCGTCCGTTGGCTTGAGCGTGCATTTAGATGAAGAACAACGTGTGCAAACAGCTGGTGGTTTCATGGTACAAGTCATGCCGGGAGCAACAGATGAGGCAATCGCAGAGTTGGAAAGTCGCCTGCAAGCTATGCCATCAATCGCTGAGATTTTAGAAACTGGCAAGCCAGAAGATTTATTGGACACAATTTTTGGCAAAGATGAATACAAGACGCTGGACCAAATGTCAGTGCAATTCCATTGCGACTGCTCAAAAGAGAAATTTGGTAAGGGAATTATCACGCTAGGCTCTCAGGAAATTCAAGCCATGATTGACGAAGACCATCAAGCTGAGGCAGTTTGCCATTTCTGCGGTGAAAAGTATCTATTTAATGAAGAAGAACTAAAAGAGTTACTAGAAGAAAGCAAGGGATTAGAAAATGACTAGCCAATCATGGAAAATTGGGAAGGTGGAAATTCCCAACCGTGTAGTCGTAGCACCAATGGCGGGGATTTCTAACGCTGCCTTTCGCGTAACCAGCAAGGAATTCGGCGCAGGGCTAGTCGTCATGGAGATGATTAGTGATAAGGGTATTCAGTTTCGTAACAAGAAAACCTTGAGTATGCTGGAAATTGACGAAAATGAACATCCGATAAGCGTACAGATTTTCGGTGGCGAAAAGGAGACGCTAGTTGAGGCAGCCAAGTTTGTTGATGAAAACACACAGGCGGATATCATTGATATCAACATGGGTTGTCCAGTCAACAAGGTCATCAAAGCTGAGGCTGGCGCACGTTGGTTGCTGGACCCAGACAAAGTTTATGAAATGGTACAAGCTGTATCAAGTGCAGTATCCAAACCTGTAACTGTTAAAATGCGCACAGGTTGGGATGAGCAACATTTGTTTGCCGTAGAAAATGCGTTAGCTGCAGAAAAAGCTGGAGCAGCAGCCATTGCCATGCACGGCAGAACTCGCGTACAGATGTACGAGGGAGTTGCCAACTGGGAGATTTTAAAAGAAGTTGCTAGTAAACTAACCATTCCTTTCATGGGCAATGGCGATGTCAAAACGCCACAAGACGCCAAGCGAATGCTAGATGAAGTCGGGGCTGATGCGGTCATGATAGGGCGCGCAGCGCTTGGAAATCCATGGATGTTGACTAGAACAAAACATTATTTGGAAACAGGTGAATTACTAGACGAGCCAACTGTCCGTCAAAAAGTCGATATCGCCAAACTTCATCTGGATAGGTTAATCAAGCTCAAAGGCGAAAAAATCGCTGCTAGAGAATTTCGTCAACACGCAGCCTATTATCTAAAAGGCGCACCGCGAGCAGCAAAAACCAAAAACGCCATAAATATGGCAGAAACCAAAGAACAAATGCTTGAAATTTTGGATGAATTTGTCCTTAAAATAGAAGAACTTGAAAATCGTCCAAAGAAAACAAGTAATTTAGACTAAAAAGAATTGTATTTTTGCCTCAAATAAGGCAAGATTAGGATAGAACAAATCAAGAAAGAGGAAGATATTTTGACTAAAGAGCATATTTCAGAATTAGAAACACAAATGAACTTCCGCCGCGAAAAAATGGAAAAACTCCGTGAGGATGGTTTAGACCCATTTGGCGCACGTTTTGAGCGTACTCACAATTCACAAGAATTGACGGATGCTTACGCAGACAAAACGAAAGAAGAACTGCACGAGCTAGGTTTAAGTGCGACAATCGCTGGACGCATGGTCCAAAAGCGTGGCAAAGGGAAAGTTGGCTTTGCCCACTTGCTAGACCGGGAAGGGAAAATCCAAATCTATGTCCGCAAGGATGAGGTCGGCGAAGAAAACTATGAAATCTACAAAACAGCTGACTTAGGCGATTTCTGGGGCGTAACAGGCGAAATCATGAAAACTGATGCAGGCGAGCTGACTATCAAGGCTAAGAAAGTAGAATTGCTAAGTAAAGCACTTCGCCCGTTGCCTGACAAATACCACGGCATTCAAGACGTAGAATTGACTTACCGCAAGCGTTATTTGGATTTGATTAGTAACCGTGAAAGTTTTGACAGATTTACTAAACGCTCGCAAATCATCTCAGAAATTCGTCGCTATATGGACGGACAAGGTTATTTGGAAGTGGAAACACCAACCTTGCACACTCAAGCAGGCGGCGCAGCAGCTCGCCCGTTTATCACGCACCACAACGCTTTAGATATGGAGCTTTATTTGCGTATCGCATTGGAACTCCATCTAAAACGCCTGATTGTCGGTGGTATGGAAAAAGTCTATGAAATCGGACGCGTTTTCCGTAACGAAGGGATTGACACGACACACAATCCAGAATTTACTATGCTAGAGGCTTACACGGCTTATACAGATTATGAAGATGTCATGGATTTGACCGAAGGGATTATTGTCAATGCCGCACAAAAAGCTCTTGGCACAACAACGGTCACTTATGACGGCGTGGAAATCCAGTTAGGTGGAGGTTTCAGACGCTTGCACATGGTTGATGCTATCAAGGAAGCTACAGGAGTTGATTTCTGGACGCAAATGACCTTTGAAGAGGCAAAAGCAATCGCAAAAGAACACGATGTTTATATAGAAGAACACATGTATGACGTAGGTCACGTGATTAATGAATTCTTCGAGAAATTTGTTGAAGATACCCTAGTACAACCAACATTTGTTTACGGACATCCAGTTGCGATTTCACCATTGGCTAAGAAAAATCCTAAAGACGAGCGCTTTACAGACCGTTTTGAGCTCTTTATCGTAGGACGCGAGTTTGCCAATGCCTTTACCGAGCTAAACGACCCAATCGACCAACGCGAGCGTTTTGAAGCACAAGAAAAAGAACGCGCAGGCGGAAATGACGAGGCGCAAGGAATTGATGAAGACTTCATCGAGGCTTTGGAATACGGCATGCCACCAACAGGCGGACTAGGAATTGGAATTGACCGATTAGTCATGTTGCTAACAGATACGCAATCAATCCGCGACATCTTGCTATTCCCAACAATGAGATAAAGCTATACAGAAAGCTTTCGCGAGCTTTCTGTATTTTTTTGTAAAAAAAGTATAGAAAATTGTTGACGAAAAAAATCAAATTTGGTAATATTACAAAGTCGTCGAAACGAGTAAAAGAAATATCGAAAAATATTGACCTTGCTTAAAAAAGATGATATAGTACTACTTACCGCTCAAACGAAATAACTTCTTTAAATTCTAAAAATATTTGAAAAAGTTATTGACACTTAACAAGTGTCGTGGTAAGATATAAAAGTTGACGAGAGTGACAGATAAATAACAGCTGAAGTCAACGATTTAGCCCTTTGAAAACTGAACAAAGTAAACAAACCAAATGTGCAGGGCGTTATCTTGTTTTAAATAAGATAACAACTTAAAACATTTACAATAGCAATAGCTAGCGTAAAATAAGTCAAAAGAC
>Ga0268261_10000470_pt1 | contig 25217 bp, 14 predicted proteins | sample TergutNc150P1_FD_190353 | JGI IMG/M metagenome (GOLD analysis project Ga0268261, IMG submission 190353) | Nasutitermes corniger P1 segment gut microbial community from laboratory colony in Florida, USA - Nc150 P1 (SPAdes) (version 2) | ecosystem: Host-associated > Arthropoda: Insects >...
GCGCGTCACCCACTCGTGGTCTCGAGGACACCTGATGTGCACCTGGCGTTGGCTCGGGAAGTGGAAGACCCATACTTCGCCGTGACGCAACAAGGTAGGTCTCGTGTAGTGGACCATCAGGCTCCTCTTGCAGAGTCCGTCTTTAGCGGGCGTCTGGAAATACAGCCTGGACTCGCAGGTCATTGACCTGGTATCGTACAGGGCTCTGTCCGCCGGGCATATGGTAATGCTGCCCGCGTTACACTTTTGCAGGTCTGCTGACGTCATCAGAATGTAATCTCTCTGACTACGTGACAGGCCGAAATATTCATATTCAAGTTTGTACCGCGAAAGTGTCTTTTAAACAAGGTTAAATTAGACCACAACATCTCTAGTTAATTTAACATAGCGGTCGTGCGATTGGACGAGTATTCCTACAATGGTGGACCTATTTGAAACTGCACCCGCATTTAGCCGTGTGTAAAACCTAAATAAACCAAACATAAATAACGTAACCCATTTAAATACAGTTAAGCCCGTTACATGCAAACATTGCATAACATATATACCAAATCGACTTAAATACAATAATAGGCCCAATGCGTGTCGTCTATTTAAAGCAAGGGTAAACAATCTCTAAGTTTCCCTTTTATACTCGTTTACCGTTTCGCGTATGCAAGGTCTGAATCTGTTCTCGTGGCTAACTGCTATCAGCACTTTCAAAGCTAGGGGTGTCCAACATACCCGTTGGGAAGGTAATGAGAATAGTCTAAAGAGTCGGTAATCCCTGAATGAATTTACCAGATCCACTAAACATCCGTAATACATTCTGAATAAAATATCTATGCTGGTAGACTACGCTTCTCGGGGTCGCTCTGTCTTCGCGTACAACGTAACGCAACGTCTATAGATTATCCCATGAGATCTTAACAACAATCTCACGCCTCAAACAGCAAACACACTCCTCAATAGGATAGCTGTGTTTCTGTTTTTCGGCGTCAGACACACTGAAGAAACTTTGTCTCCTCCAATGAGACCGCTCAGCCCTGCTGAGATTAAACCCCGTGAGATGTTCACAACAGTCTCACCTGTTGAACGGCGAACATATTCCTCTAAAGGACACGTATGTTCCCGTTCCTCGGCGTCAGACACACTGACGAATAAACTGTGAGATTTTCCAACAGTCTCACCCGTTGTACCCAGACAACGCGCGTTCGGTCGCCTCACAATAGACGCACCGAAAATGCTCTGGACCTACATCGGCTCCAAGCCGGTCCACTGAACTATAATCCTCTGACATATGCCGTTTCGTGTACGTTCTTACGTTGCGTGCCCCGTTCATCGTAAATTCCTAAAGTACTACCAGTTATGGGTTATCTGTGTCAGCTTCGTAAGCATCTGGCAGATTACGTCATAAGCGAGGACATGTCGCAAGTATGCCTTCCTTCCCCGACCTTGCGTCAGGTATCAGTGCATACGTGCTTCGGCCAGCCCCCAAAGTGCGGACCGCAGCACATTACAGTCAGCTGTTACACTGACTGTTGCATATTGACGTCTTGTCAGAACACGATAACAACAAAGAATTTCGTTTCTCACCTCCCAACTAATTTAATTACAGAACTGAAATTTTGCTTTCCCTGTTCTGCGATAGCACACGAGAGGTTCAATGCCTAGGGTTCAACCTAGCTTCGTGACCTCGAGCATTCGCTTGGGTTTACTTTCCCGGGGGAGTTCTTCGTTCTCCCTCGCCGTTTCCGCTGTGCAGGGCATTCCTCGGCAAAATGCCCTATGCCCTTGCATTCATAATACAGGGATGCGACCTTAGGCCTAACGCTAAGCGTCGCTTCGAATTTATGCCCTGCTAACCTCTCCCTATGGAGTTCTGGGCCCGAGTAGAAACGCGAACTAGCTGGGTCAGCAACTTTCGCCGTTTCTAGTGTTAAATAGCTGGACGGATACCACCGTCCTAACCTAATTGTGCCTACAACAATTTCAACCTTATGTTGCCCTATTATCCTCTCCCTTTTGAATTTTGGGCCCGAATAGAAACGCGAACTAGCTGGGTCAGAAACTTTCGCCGTTTCTAATTTAGAATCGTCGGACGGGTACCACCGTCCTATCCTAACTGTGCCTTCAATAATTTCGAATACCCTCTCTAGGGGTGTGGCTGATTCTGAACCTAACCGTTTCGGCACTAACATTAATAAATGTTCCTTCCGCCTGGTGAGTTCTACTTTTGATTCCAAAAGTGCTTGGCGGCTTGACTTCTGCATCGTAACTAACACTTTTGATTACCGTTAGAATTTTGAATTTGGAGCGACGTGTTTCCCTGTGCTCGTCTGATGTGTGTATAACTCGTTCGTGTGTGACTCTATCTGGGAACCATCTCTCTCCTCCCACTTGCAAAACAAGCTGTAGCGTAACGTGAAAGCTACCTGGTAAGAGAGCACCTACGTTATACCAACTAGGGGGTGCTAGGGGAACGACCACCGCTGGCCACCAATGTAACGACCCCAATGTACTGTGCAGACCCAGGGTGAGGAAAACCGCCGCGGTCACTAAATCTGTAGTACCCGGGGTTTGAGCACCGTTGACAGTACTGGGGTTTGACTTACGGGCACCGTCGTTAAACTGCGTGACCGTAAGTCGGGGTAGAAGCTGCCACCACGTACCTAAGTACGAAAATCAGAGGGATGCAGGGGGAGGGTATGTCCAATCGAACGACTCGTATGTCCTATAACTATGGACATATATATTTACACACTCAATATACAAGATATACAATTTGGATAGTTCAATGTAAACTGTATGGTTAATAATTAGTTACACCCGAATAATCGTCTTGCCCTTTGGGGTGGGGTTTAAATAATCGCCTCTTGAGTTAATTTGCAAACGTAGTCAAAAGGACTAACCTTGAATAATCAGCAGAATCGTAGTGTACAGAACCATTCTGTACTGTTAGCCAGTAATGTTTAACTAATATGTTCTCCTTCTCTCGAGCACTACGCCGGTGATGTTAATAAGTAATCTGACGCACGCCAAAACTGACGTGGATTCGTTGAGGCTGGTTTTCGAATGAATCGTGTCGCTGCGTCGAGGGTTTAAATAAGGGGTTTTCGCTGACGGCTGCGACTTCCGGGGGTTTTGGTAAATCAAGCGCCCCAGTTAACCAGGTTTATCCTAATATGGCATACACAGGTTGTAACTGGGTCGTGCTGACACGAAGAAACTGTTGGGCAAGACGACTGTAACTTCCTTCATTCTGTGCTTCGTAACTGGGGCAAACGTTGAGCAACAAGTTTCGAGTTTATCAGACCAAAGTAATAACCTGTAATTTTGAACATTACACAAACTTGACTTAATCTAACCGAAGAAAAGAAGTGTTTTGACACTTGACATACAGCTGATCAGAGACGAATAATGCCTGGAAAATTGCACTTGAAGTAATGAAATTTGTTTATTTACATCCGACATACTTCTTATCAGTTCTGATTATAGGTTAAACATAACTTGCATAAAATTCTGAAATTTGTGAATTTGCACTGAACACTATCTCTACTCAAAACATGATAGCGCTAAATGATTAAATACAAGCTTATCGTATCCACGTTTGCGTACATTCATAAGGCCAGTTCGGCATGAAGAAAAGCCCAGTCAGAAAAAGTTATGGATATGACTCGCTGCAGCCTGGGCAAGTTCTTAGTAGTTTCCACTTTTGCCACCAGGTGCCTCCATATATGCAAAGCAGGCAGAGATCCTAGCGGCAAAAGATAAAACTATTTGTCGAGAAGTCTGTCCTGTAATCTTCCATAAATGACCACTTTCACGCCATTTAAATAACTGTTTCCGGATATCCGAATCCGTATTGGTTCGAACTAATTATTTCGTGTCTGTGTGCTCGACGATCTCTGCCATGTATGGGCTTGGATCATGACTCGTGCCAAGTGATGAAATTCGTTTATATGCGAACGACATGCAGCGTAGCTATACAGAATATGAGACCAAATCTAGAAATAAACCTACTGAAGCAACTGGTATTTATTCTTTATTGTTTATACCTTATATGTGCTGAATATGAGTTCGAAACATTTGGCTCTACAAGTAATCAAATACGTTTAATGGCGTTAATACAGACGTTATAGACGTTTGTCTTGAAACAACACATTCGATAAGTGAGGAAATTGGTATAATTACGAACAACTTTTAGCTTACGTGCAATGATAATTAGCTACAAACACGACTTAAACCCACTGACAGAAATCGTGTCATAACGCAAGTCTGTGACGTAGAACGCATGGAAAAATGTCTCACACAAAGTGATGAAAATTGTGTGTAGGCGTTCAACTAACTTCTTATCTGATCTGATTAAAGGTCTAAACATAACTTGCATATAATACTGAAATTCGGGTGTTTGCACGCGACATACAGCCTATCTGTGCAGTATTTGAGCTCGAAATATTACTCGCGCTTAGTGATGCGGCACGACATTTAGGTTCATTCATTAGTATATAACTCAGCCCAGTTAGGCATGACGAAAAGCCCAGTCAGGAGAACGTTACGGATCTGACAAGCTGCAACCTGGGCAAGATTTAGTAGTTCGCACTTTCCTTGCCAGGCGCCTCCAAGTACGCCTAGACGCCAGAGGCCCTAGCGGCGAAAGTTGGAACTATTTGTAGAGAAGGTTGTCCTGTAATGTTTAAAGACCTTATCCCTTCAACGCCATTGAGGGATCTGATTCGTGCTATTTCAAGGGAGCGACGGACACATTTAGCTTACGTATATTAGAAGCATGAGTTGCAACAAAAGATATAAAATATTAATGATGTTCGCCCATCACGTTATCTGTGCTGCATTTCATATCGTAATATGAAATGCGCCAACTGAGAAATTCCTGTATAAGAGCTCGACCTAAATATATCTTTGCAAAATATGATAACCAATTATTACCTGAGCTAAATGAATAAAACATTTTATTACGTTCGACATAAAGCTTAATAGTGATAATGCATGTGCCACATCAAATCATGTTTACTTTCGTGCTCAACTTCCAGCATTTCTATGCTCCATAAAGACTGAAGCCACCATTCACACGAAATTATCAAATTCGTTTATTTGTTCTGGAAACGTCTTGAAATTCGTGTAAATACGAAAGAACGGCAACTTCACTGTGCTGAATAAGGGCTACAAATTAGACTTACTCCAACAAAAGCAAGACGTGTTTTGACGCTTGACATACAGCCGATCAGAGACGAAATATGCCTGGATAATTTCACTTGAAGTAATGAAATTTGTGTATTTACATACGACATACGTCTTATCTGTTCTGATTATAGATCTAAACATAATTTGCATAAAATTCTGAGTTTTGTGAATTTGCCCTCGACCTACATCCTATCTGTACCCTATCTCAAATCAAAACATGAATCGCGCTAAATGAGGAAATAAGAGCATAGCGTATGAACGATTGGGTACACTCATTAGGCCAGTTCGGCATGAAGAAAACGCCAGTCCGGAAAAGATACGGATATGAAACGCTGCAGCTTGGGCAAGTTCCCACTTTCGTCAACAGGTGCAGCTTGGGCAAGTTCCCACTTTCGTCACCAGGTGCATCCATATATGCAAAGCAGGCAGAGATCCTAGCGTCAAAGATGCAACTATTTGTCGAGAAGGCTGTCCTGTAATTTTCCATAAATGCCCACTTTCACACCATTTAGGTAACTTTTTGGATCTCCGAACCTGTATTGGTTCGAACTAAGTATTTCGTGTCTGTGTGCTCGACCTACAGACTATATCTGCCACGTATGCGCTTGGATCATGACTCGTGCCAAGTGATGAAATTCGTTTATATGCGAACGACATGCAGCGTAGCTATAGAGAATATGGGACTGATACTAGAAATGAACCTACTGATGCAACTGGCATTTATTCTTTTGTGTTTATACCTTATATGTGCTGAATATGAGTTCGAAACATTTGGCTCTACAATTGACCAAATACGTTTAATGGCGTTAATAGAGACGTTATAGACGTTTGTCTTGAAACAATACTTTCGATAAGTGATGAAACTGGAATAATTACGAAAAACTTTTAGCTTACGTGCACTGATAATTAGCTACAAACACGAATTAATCCAACTGACAGAAATCGTGTCACAACGCAAGTCCGTGAAGTAGAAGGCATTGAGAAATGTCTCAAACAAAGTGATGAAAATTGTGTTTACTTGGTCGACATACTTCTTATCTGATCTGATTATAGGTCTAAACATAACTCGCTCATAGTTCTGAAATTCGGTTGATTGCACGCGACATACATTCTATCTGTGCAGTATTTCAGCTCGAAACATGATTCGCGCTAGGTAATGGGGCTCGACATTTAGGTTCATACATTAGTATATAACTCAGCCCTGTTAGGCATGACGAAAAGCCCAGTCAGGAGAAAGTTACGGATCTGACAAGCTGCAACCAGGGTAAGTTCTTAGTAGTTCCCACTTTCCTTGCCAGGCGCCTCCAAGTACTCCTAGACGCCAGAGACCCTAGCGGCGAAAGTTGGAACTATTTGTAGAGAAGGTTGTCCTGTAATGTTAAAGACTTTATCTCTTCCACGCCATTTAGGGATCTGATTCTCGCTACATATCTATGTCAAGGGACCGATGGACACATTTAGCTTATGTGTATTAGAAGCACGAGTTGCAACAAACGACATAAAAGGACTAATGATGTTCGCCCATCACCTTATCTGTTCTACATTTCATATCGTAATACGAAATGCGCCAACTGAGAAATTCCTGTATAAGTGCTCGTCCTAAATATATCTTTGCAAAGAATGAACACCAGTTATTACCTGAGTTAACTGAATAAAACGTTTTATTACGTTCGACATGCAGCTTAATAGTGATGATGCATGTGCCACATCAAATCATGTTTACTTTCGTGCTCAACCTCCAGTATATCTATGCTCCATTAAGACTGAAGCCACCATTCGCACGAAATGATCAAATTCGTTTATTTGTTCTGCAAAAGTCTTGAAATTCGTATAATTACGAACGAATGGCAACTTAACTGTGCTGAATATGGGCTACAAATTTGACTTACTCCAACTAAAGCTAGACGTGTTTTGACGTTTGACATACAGCCGATCAGTAACGAATAATGCCTGGAAAATTTCACTTGAAGTAATGAAATTTGTGTATTTACATACGACATACGTCTTATCTGTTCCGATTATAGATCTAAATATAACTTCCACAAAATTCTTAATTTTTCGAAATGACTTCGACCGACATCCTATCTGTACTCTATCTCCACTCAAAACAAGACTCGCGCTAAATGATGAAATACGAGGATAGTTGATGAACGTTTGGGTACATTCATTAGGCCAATTCGGCATGAAGAAAAGGCCAGTCGGGAAAAGATTCGGATATGACACGCTGCAGCTTGGGCAAGTTCTTAGTAGTTCCCACTTTCGACTCCAGATGCCTCCATATATGAAAAGCAGGCAGAGATCCTAGCGGCGAAAAATGGAACTATTTGTCAAGAAGGCTGTCCTGTAATCTTCCATAAATGACCACTTTCACGCCACTTAAGTAACTGTTTCTGGATATCCGAACCTGTATTTGTTCGAACTAAGTATTTCCTGTCTGTGCTCGACCTACAGACAATCTCTAACAAGTATGCGCTTGGATCATTTCACGTGCCAAGTGATGAAATTCGTTTATATGCGAATTACATGCAGCGTAGTTATACAGAATATGGGACTGAACCTAGAATTGAACCTACTGAAGCAATTGGTATTTATTCTTACTTTTTAAACCTTTTAAGTGCTGGATATGAGATCAAAACATTTGGTTCTACAAGTGATCAAATACATTTAATGGCATTAATACAGACGTTATAGACGTATGTCTTGAAACAATATATTCGATAAGTGATGAAATTGGTATAATTACGAATAACTTTTAGCTTACGTGCACTGATAATTAGCTACGAACACGACTTAATCCAGCTGACATAAATCGTGTCATATCGCAAGTCCGTGACGTAGAAGGAATGGAAAAATGTCTCACACAAAGAGATGAAAATTGTGTTTAGGCGTTCGACATACTTCTTATCTGATCTGATTGTAGGTCTAAACATAACTTGCACATAGTTCTGAAATTCGGTTGTTTGCACGCGACATAAGCCTATCTGTGCAGTACTTGAGCTCGAAACATGATTCGCGCAAGGTAATGGGGCTCGACATTTAGGTTCATTCATTAGTATATAACTCAGCCCAGTTAGGCATGACGAAAAGCCCAGTCAGGAGAACGTTACGGATCTGACAAGCCGCAACCTGGGCAAGTTCCTAGTAGTGCCAACTTTCCTTGCCAGGCTCCTCCAAGTACGCCTAGACGCCAGAGCCCCTAGCGGCGAAAGTTAGAGCTTTTTGTAGAGAAGGCTGTCCTGTAATGTTAAAGACCTTTTCCCTTCCACGCCATTTAGGGATATGATTCTCGCTACATATCTATGTCAAGGGAGAGACGGACACATTTAGCTGATGTGTATTAGATGCATTAGTTGCAACTAACGACATGAAAAGATTAATGAACTTCGCACATCACGTTGTCTGTGCTGCATTTCATATCATAATATGAAATGCGCCAACTGAGAAATTCCTGTATAAGAGCTCGACCTAAATATATCTTTGCAAAAAATGAACACTTATTACCTGAGCTAAGTGAATAAAACGTTTTATTACTTTCAACATGCAGCTTAATAGTGATGATGCATGTGCCACATCAAATCTTGTTTTTTTGCGTGCTCAACCTCCATAAAGACTAAAGCCACAATTCCCACGAAATGATCAAATTCGTTTATTTGTTCTGGAAAAGTTTTGATATTCGTATAATTAGGAACGAAAGGCAACTTAACTGTGAAGAATATTGGCTACAAATTTGACTTACTCCAAATAAAGCAAGACGTGATTTGGGACTTGAAATACAGACGATCAGAGACGAATAATGCCTGGAAAATTTCACTTGAAGTAATGAATTTTGTGTATTTACATACGGAATACATTTTATCTGTTCTGATTAAAGGTCTAAACATAACTTGCACAAAATTCTGAATTTTGTGAATCTGCCCTCGACCTACATCCTATCTGTACTCTATCTCAACTCAAAACATGACTCGCGCTAAATTATGAAATACGAGTATAGCGTAAGAACTTTTGGGTACGTTCATTAGGCCAGTTCGGCATGAAGAAAAGGCCAGTCACGAAAAGATACTGATATGACACGCTGCCGCTTGGGCAAGTTCTTAGTAGTTCCCACTTTCGTCACCAGATGCCTCCATATATGCAAAGCAGGTAGAGATCCTAGCGGCGAAAGATGGAATTATTTGTCGAGAAGGCTGTACTGTAATCTTCCATAAATGACCACATTCACGCCATTTAAGTAACGGTTTCTGGATCTCCGAACGTGTATTGGTGCGAACTAAGTATTTCGTGTCTGTGTGCTCGACCTACAGACTATCTCTGCCATGTATGCACTTGGATCATGACTCGTGCCAAGTGATGAAAGTTGCTTATATGCGAAAGACATGCAGCGTCGCTATACAGAATATGGGACTAAAACTAGAATTGAACCTACTGAAGCAACTGGTATTTATTCTTTTGTGTTTATACCTTATGTGTGCTGAATATCAGGTTCGAAACATTTGGTTCTACAAGTGATCAAATACGTTTCATGGCATTCTATCTTCATACACGACGTTACAGACGTTAGTCTTGTAACAATACATTCGATAAGTGATAAAATTGGTATAATTAAGAACGACTTGTAGGTTACCAGCACTGATAATTAGCTACAAACATGACTTAATAAAACTGAGAGAAATCGTGTAATAAGGCATGTCTGTGATGTAGAAGGCATGGAAAAATGTCTCACACAAAGTGATGAAAATTGTGTATAGGCGTTCGACATACTTCTTATGTGATATGATTATATGTCTAAACATAACTTGCACATAGTTCTGAAATTCGGGTGTTTGCACGCGACATACAGCCTATCTGTGCAGTATTTGAGCTCGAAACATGACTCGCGCTAAGTGATGGGCCTCGACATTTAGATGCATTCATTAGTATATAACTGAGCCCAGTTAGGCATGACGAAAAGCCCAGTCAGGAGAACGTTACCGATCAGACAATCTGCAACCTGGGCAAGTCCTTGGTAGTTCCAATTTTCCTTGCCAGGCGCCTCTAAGTACGCCTAGACGCCGGAGCTCCTAGCGGCAAAAGTTGATACTATTTGTCGAGAATGCTGTCCTGTAATAATGAAGACCTTACCCCTTCAACGCCATTTAGGGATTTGATTCTTGCTACAAATCAATGTCAAGGGAACGACGGAAACGTTTAGCTTATGTGTATTAGAAGCATGAGTTGCAACAAACGACATAAAAGACTAATGATGTTCGCCCATCGCAATATCTGTGCTGCTTTTCATATCGTAATATGAAAAACGCCAACTGAGAAATTCGTGTATAGGAGCTCAAACTAAATATATCTTTGCAAAAAATTAACACCACTTATTACCTTAGCTAACTGAATAAAAAGTTTTATGACGTTCGACATGTAGCTTAATAATAATGATTCATGTACCACATCAAATCATTTGTACTTTCGTGCTCAACATCCAACATATCTATGCTCCACAAAGACTGAAGCCACCATTCGCACGAAATGATCAAGGTCATTTATATGTTCCCGAAAAGTCTTGAAATGCATGTAATTACGAACGAATAGCATCTTAACTGTGCTGAATATGGGCTACAAACTTGACTTAATCTAACCGAAGCAAAGAAGTGTTCTGACACTTGACATACAGCTGATCAGATACGATTAATGCCTGGAAAATTGCCACTTGAAGTAATGAAATTTGTTTATTTACATTCGACATAGGTCTTATCTGTTCTGATTAAAGGTCTAAACATAACTTGCACAATATTATGAATTTTGTGAATTTGCAATGGACCTACATCCTATCTGAACACTATTTCACCTCAAAACATGACTCGCGCTAAATGATTAAATACAAGAATATCGTATCCACGTTTGTGTACATTCATTAGGCCAGTTCGGCATGAAGGAAAGCCCAGTCAGAAGAAGGTATGGATATGCCTCGATGCAGCCTGGGCATGTTCTTAGTAGTTACCACTTTTGCCGCCAGGTGCCTCCATATATGCAAAGCAGGCAGAGATCCTAGCGGCGAAAGATGGAACTATTTGATGAGAAGGCTGTCCTCTAATCTTCCATAAATGACCACTTTCGCGCCATTTAAGAAACTGTTTCTGTATCTCCGAAACCTTATTGGTTCGAACAATGTATTTCGTGCTGTGTGCTCGACCTACACCCTATCTCTGCCATGTATGCGCTTGGATCATGACTCGTGCCAAGTGATGAAATTCGTTTATATGCGAACGAAATGCAACGTAGCAATACAGAATACGGGACTGAATCTAGAATTGAACCTACTGAAGTACCTGGTATTTGTTCTTTAGATTTAAACCTTATATGTGCTGGATATGCGTTCGAAACATTTGGCTCTACAAGTGATCAAATACGTTTAATGGCGTTAAAACAGACGTTATATACGTTTGTCTTGAAACAATACATTCAATAAGTGATGAAATTGGTATAATTACGAAAAACTTTTAGCTCACGTGCACGGATAATTAGCTAAAACAAAACAATCCAACTGACAGAAATCATTCAATAAGTGATGAAATTGGTATAATTATGAACAACATTTAGCTTACAAGCACTGATAATTAGCTACAAACACGACTTAATCCAACTGACCGAAATCGTGTCATAAAACAAGTCTGTGACGTAGAAGGCATGGAAAAATGTCTCACAAAAAGAGATGAATATTGTGTTTAGGCGTTCGACATACTTCTTATCTGATCTGATTATAGGTCTAAATATAACTTGCACATAGTTCTGAAATTCGGGTATTTGCTCGCGACATGCAGACTCTCTGTGCAGTATTTGAGCTCGAAACTTGATTCGCGCTAGGTAATGGGGCTCGACATTTAGTCTCATTCATTAGTATATAACTCAGCCCAGTTAGGCATGACTATAAGCCCAGTCAGGGGAACCTTACGGATCTGACAAACTGCAATCTGGGCAAGTTCTTAGTAGTGCCCACTTTTCTTGCAAGGCGCCTCCAAGTACGCCTAGACGCCAGAGCCCCTAGCGGCGAAATTTGGAACTATTTGTTGAGAATGCTGTCCTGTAATGTTAAAGACCTTATCCCTTCCACGCCATTTAGGGATCTGATTCTCGCTACATATCTATTTCAAGGTAGCGACGGACACATTTAGCTCATGTGTATTAAATGCATGAGTTGCAACAAACGACATAAAAAGACTAAGGATGTTTGCCTATCACGTTATCTGTGATGAATTTCATATCGTAATATGAAATGCGCCAACTGAGAAATTCCTGTATAAGAGCTCAAACTAAATATATTCTTGCAAAGAATGAAAACTAATTATTACCTAATCTAACTGAATAAAACCTTTTTATTACGTTCGACATGCAGCTTAATAGTGATGATGCATGTGCCACATCAAATCATGTTTACTTTCGTGCTCAACCTCCAGCATATCTATGCTCCATCAAGACTGAAAACCCCATTCGCACGAAATGATCAATTTCGTTTATTTGTTCTGGAAAAGTCTTGAAATTCGTATAATTAGGAACGAATGGAAATTAACTGTGCTGAATATGGGCTACAAATTTGACTTACTCCAACTAAAGCAAGGCGTGTTTTGAAACTTGACATACAACCGATCAGAGACGAATAATGCCTGGAGTGTTTCACTTGAAGTAATGAAATTTGTGTATTTACATACGACATACGTCTTGTCTGTTCTGATTATAGGTCTAAACATAACTTGCACAATATTCTGAATTTTGTGCATTTGCACTGGACCTACATCCTATCTGAACACTATCTCAACTCAAAACATGACTCGCGCTAAATGATTATATACAAGAATATCGTATCCACGTTTGTGTACATTCATTACGCCAGTTCGGCATGAAGAAAAGCCCAGTCAGAAATAGTTATGGATATGACTCGCTGCAGCCTGGGCAAGTTCTTAATAGTTTACACTTTTGCCACCAGGTGCCTCCATATATGCAAAGCAGGCAGAAATCCTAGCGGCGAAAGATGGAACTATTTGAGGAGAAGACTGTCGTGTAATCTTCCATAAATGACCCCTTTTGCGCCATTTAAGTAACTGTTTCTGTTTCTCCGAACCCTTATTGGTTCCATCTATGTATTTCGTGTCTGTGTGCTCGACCTACAGACTATCTCTGCCATGTATGCGCTTGGATCATGACTCGTGCAAAGTGATGAAATTCGTTTATATGAGAACGACATGCAGCGAAGCTATGTAGAATATGGGAATGAAACTAGAATTGAAACTACTGAAGCAACAGGTATTTATTCTTTAGTTTTTAAACCTTATATGTGCTGGATATGAGATCGAAACATTTGGTTCTACAAGTGATCAAATAAGTTTAAAGGCGTTAATACAGACGTTATAGACGTTTGTCTTGAAACAATACATTCGATAAGTGATGAAATTGGTATAAATAACAACAACTTTTAGCTTACGTGCACTGTTAATTAGAAACAAACAAAACTTAATGCAACTGACAGAAATCGTGTCATAACGCAAGTCTGTGACGTAGAAGGCATAGAAAATATCTCACACAGGGATGAAAATTGAGATTAGGCGTTCGACATACATCTTATCTGATCAGATTATAGGTCTAAACATAGCATGCACATAGTTCTGAAATTCGGTTGTCTGCACACGGCATACAGCCTATCTGTGCAGTATTTGAGCTCGAAATATGATTCGCGCTTGGTAAAGAGGCGCGACATTTAGGTTCATTCATTAGTATATAACTCAGCCCAGTTAGGCATGACGAAAAGCCCAGTCAGGAGAACGTTACGGATCTGACAAACTGCAACCTGGGCAAGTTTTTAGTAGTTCCCACTTTCCTTGTCAAACGCCTCCAAGTACGTCTAGACGCCAGAGTTCGTTGAGGCGAAAGTTGGATCTATTTGTAGAGACGGCTGTCTTGTAATGTTATAGAACTTATCCCTTGCACGCCATTTAGGGATCTGATTCTCGCTACATATCTGTCAAGGGAGCGACGGATACATTTAGCTTGTGTGTATTAGATGCATGAGTTGCAACAATCGACATAAAAAGACTAATGATGTTCGTCCATCACGTAATCTGTGCTGCATTTCATATCGTAATATGAAATGCGCCAACTGAGAAATTCCTGTATAAGAGCTCGACTTAAACATATCTTTGCAAAGAATGAACACCAATTATTACCTGAGTTAATTGAATAAAAATTTTATTACGTTCGACATGCAGCTTAATAGTGATGATGCATGTGCCACATCAAATCATGTTTATTTTCGTGCTCAACCTTCAGCATATCTATGCTCCATCAAGACTGAAGCCACCATTCGCACGAAATGATCAAATTCGTTTATTTGTTCTGGAAAAGTCTTGAAATTCGTATAAATACGAACGAATGGCAACTTAACTGCGCTGAATATGGGCTACAGATTTGACTTACTCCAACTAAAGCAGGGCGTGTTTTGAAACTTGACATACAGCCGATCTGAGACGAATAATGCCTTGAAAATTTCACTTGAAGTAATGAAATTAGTGTATTTATGTACGACATACGTTTTATCTGTTCTGATTATAGGTCTAAACATAACTTGCACAAAATTCTGAATTTTGTGAATTTGCCCTCGACTTACATCCTATCTGTACCCTATCTCAACTCAAAACATGTCTCGCGCTAAATGACTAAATACGAGTATAGCGTATTAACGTTTGGGTACATTCATTAGGCCAGTTCGGCATGAAGAAAAGACCAGTCAGGAAATGATACGGATATGACACGCTGCAGCTTGGGAAAGTTCTTAGTAGTTCCCACTTTCGTCACCAGATGCCTCCATTTATGCAAAGCAGGCAGAGATACTAGCGGCGAAAGATGAAACTATTTGTCGAGAAGGCTCTCCTCTAATCTTCCATATATGTCCACTTTCACACCATTTAAGTAACTGTTTCTGAATCTCCGAACCTGTATTTGTTCGAACTAATTATTCCGTGTTTGTGTGCTCGACCTACAGACTATCTCTGCCATTTATGCGCTTGGATCGTGACTCGTGCCAAGTGATGTAATTCGTTTATATGTGAACGACATGCAGCGTCGCTATACAGAATATGGTACTAAAACTACAATTGAACCTAATGAAGCAACTGGTATTTATTCTTTTGTGTTTATACCTTTTATGTGCTGAATATGAGTTCGAAACATTTGGCTCTACAAGTGATCAAATACGTTTAATGCGATTCTATCTACATACAGACGTTATAGACGTTAGTCTTGAAACAATACATTCGATAAGTGATGAAACTGCTATAATTACGAACGACTTGTAGCTTAACTGCACTGATAATTGGCTAGAAACATGACTTAATAAAACCGACAAAAATCGTGTCATAACGCATGTCTGTGACGTAGAAGGCATGGAAAAATGTCTCACACAAAGTGATGAAAATTGTGTATAGGCGTTCGACATACTTCTTATCTGATATGATTATAGGTCTAAACATAGCTTGCACAAAGTTCTGAAATTCGGGTGTTTCCACCCGACATACAGCCTATCTGTGCAATATTTGAGCTCGAAACATGACTGGTGCTAAGTGATGGGCTCGACATTTAGGTTCATTCATGAGTATATAACTCATTACTGTTAGGCATTACGAAAAGCCCAGTCAGGAGAACGTTACGGATCTGATAAGCTGCAAGCTGGGCAAGTTCTTAGTAGTTCCCACTTTCATTGCCAGGCGCCTCTAAGTACGCCTAGGTGCCAGAGCTCCTAGAGGCGAAAGTTGGAACTATTTGTCTAGAATGCTGCCCTGTAATATTGAAGACATTACCCCTTCAACGCCATTTAGGGATCTGATTCTTGCGACAAATCTATGTCAAGGGAGCGACGGACACATTTAGCTTATGTGTATTGGAAGCATGAGTTGCAACAAACGACATAAAAAGACTAATGATGTTCGCCCATCGCAATATCTGTGCTGCACTTCGTATCGTAATATGAAATACGCCAACTGAGAAATTCATGTATAAGATCTCAAAGTAAATAAATCTTGGCAAAAAATTAACACCAATTATTACCTTAGCTAACTGAATAAAACGTTTTATGACGTTCGACTCGTAGCTTAATAATGATAATTCATGTACCTCAACCAATCATTTGTACTTTCGTGCTCAACATCCAACATATCTATGCTCCACAAAGACTGAAGCCACCATTCGCACGAAATGATCAAGTCGTTTATATGTTCAGGAAAAGTCTTGAAATTCATGTAATTACGAACGAATAGCATATTAAATGTGCTGAATATGGGCTACAAACTTTACTTATTCTAACCGAAGCAAAGAAGTGTTTTGACACTTGACATACAGCTGATCAGAGACGATTAATGCCTGGAAAATTGAACTTGAAGTAATGAAATTTGTTTATTTTCATTCGACTTTTGCCTTATCTGTTGTGATTATAGGTCAAAACATAACTTGCACAAAATTCTGAATTTTGTGAATTTGCACTGTACCTACATCCTATCTGAACACCATCTCAACTCAAAACATGACTCGCGCTAAAAGATTAAATACAAGAATATCGTATCCACGTTTGTGTACATACATTACGCCAGTTCGGCATGAAGAGGAGTCCAGTCAGAAAAAGTAATGGATATGATTCGCTGCAGCCTGGGCAAGTTCTTAGTAGTTTCCACTTTTGCCACCAGGTGCCTCCATATATGCAAAGCAGGCAGAGATCCTAGCGGCGAAAGATGGAACTATTTGAGTAGAAGACTGTCCGTTATCTTCCAAAAATGACAACTTTCGCGCCATTTAAGTAACTGTTTCCGGATCTCCGAAACCTCATTGGTTCGAAATATGTAATTCGTGTCTGTGTGCTCGACCTACAGACTATCTCTGCCATGTATACGCTTGGATCATGACTCGTGCAAAGTGAAGATATTCGTTTATATGCGAACGACATGCAGCGTAGCTATTCAGAATATATGACTGAAGCTAGAATTGAACCTACTGAAGCAACTGGTATTTATTATTTAGTGTTTATACCTATTGTTCTGAATATGAGTTCGAAACATTTGGCTGTACAAGTGATCAAATACGTTTAACGGCGTTAATACAGACGTTATAGACGTTTGTCTTGAAACAATACATTCAATAAGTGATGAAAATGGTATAATTACGAAAAACTTTTAGCTCACGTGCACGGATAATTAGCTACGAAAAGACAATCCAACTGACAGAAATCGTATCATAACGCTAGTCTGTGACGTAGAAGGCATGGAAAAATGTCTCAGCACAAAGGGATGAAAATTGTGTTTAGGTGTTCGACAAACTTCTAATTTGATTAGATTATAGGTCTAAACATAACATGCACATAGTTCTGAAATTCGGGTGTTTGCACGCGACATACAGCCTATCTCTGCAGTATTTGAGCTCGAAACTTGATTCGCGCTAGGTAATGGGGATCGACATTTAGGTTCATTCATTAGTATATAACTCAGCCCAGTTAGGCATGACGAAAAGCCCAGTCAGGAGAACGTTACGGATCTGACAAGCTGGAACCTGGGCAAGTTCTTAGTAGTTCCCACTTTCCTTGCCAGGCGCCTCCAAGTGCGTCTAGACGCCAGAGCTCCTACCGGCGAAAGTTGGAACTACTTGTAGAGAAGGCTGTCCGGTAATGTTGAAGACCTCATCCCTTCCACGCCATTTAGGGATCTGATTCTTGCTACATATCTGTCAAGGGAGCGACGGACACATTTAGCTTATGTGTATTAGATGCATGAGTTGCAACAAACGACATAAAAAGACTAATGATGTTCGCCCATCACGTTATCTGTGCTGCATTTCATATCGTAATATGAAATGCGCCAACTGAGAAATTCGACCTAAATATATCTTTGCAAAGAATTAACACCAATTATGACCTGAGTTAACTGAATAAAACGTTTTATTACGTTCGTCATGCAGCTTAATTGTGATGATGCATGTGCCACATCAAATCATGTTTACTTTCGTGCTCAACCTACAGCATATCTATGCTCCATCAAGACTGAAGCCACCATTCGCACGAAATGATGAAATTCGTTTATTTGTTCCGGAAAAGTCTTGAAATTCGTATAAATACGAACGAATGGCAACTTAACTGTGCTGAATATGGGCTACAAATTTGACTTACTCCAACTAGAGCAAGGCGTGATTTGAAACTTGACATACAGCCGATCTGAGACGAATAATGCCTTGAAAATTTCACTTGGAGTAATTAAATTAGTGTATTTACATACGACATACGTTTTATCTGTTCTGATTATAGGTATAAACATAACTTGCACAAAATTCTAAATTTTGTGAATTTGCCCTCGACCTACATCCTATCTGTACCCTACCTCAACTCAAAACATGCCTCGCGCTAAATGATGAAATACGTGTATAGCGTATGAACGTTTGGGTACATTCATTAGGCCAGTTCGGCATGAAGAAAAGGCCAGTCAGGAAAAGATAAGGATATGACACGCTGCAGCTTTGGCAAGTTCTTAGTAGTTCCTAATTTCTTTACCAGATGCCTCCATATATGCAAAGCAAGTAGAGATCCTAGCGGCGAAAGATGGATCTATTTGTCGAGAAGGCTGTCCTCTAATCTTCCATATATGACTACTTTCACGACATTTAAGTAACCGTTCCTCGATCTCCGAACCTGTATTGGTTCGAACTAAGTATTTCGTGTCTGTGTGCTCGACCTACAGACTATCTCTGCCATGTATGCTCTTGGATCATGACTCGTGCCAAGTGATGAAATTCGTTTATATGCGAACGACATGCTGCGTCGCTATACAGAATATGGGACTAAAACTAGATTTGAACCTATTGAAGCAACTGGTATTTATTGTTTCGTGTTTATACCTTATATGTGCTGATTATGAGTTCGAAACTTTTGGCTCTACAAGTGATCAAATACGTTTAATGGCATTCTATCTACATACAGACGTTATAGACGAAACAATACATTCGATAAGAGATAAAATTGGTATAATTACGAACGACTTGTAGCTTACCTGCACTGATAATTAGCTACTAACATGACTTAATAAAACCGACAAAAATCGTGTCATAACGCATGTCTGTGACGTAGAAGGCATGGAAAAAATTCTCACACAAGGTGATGAAAATTGTGTATAGGCGTTCGACATACTTCTTATCTGATATGATTATAGGTCTAAACATAACTTGAACATAGTTCTGAAATTCGAGTGTTTCCACCCGACATACAGCCTATCTGTGCAATATTTGAGCTCGAAACATGACTGGTGCTAAGTGATGGGTTCGACATTTAGGTTCATTCATTAGTATATAACTCAGCCCTGTTAGGCATTACGAAAAGCCCAGTCAGGAGAACGTTACGGATCTGATATGCTGCAAGCTGGGCAAGTTCTTAGTAGTTCCCACTTTCATTGCCAGGCGCCTCTAAGTACGTCTAGACGCCAGAGCTCCTAGTGGCGAAAGTTGGAACTATTTGTCTAGAATGCTGCACTGTAATATTGAAGACCTTACCCCTTCAACGCCATTTAGGGATCTGATTCTTGCCACAAATCTATGACAAGGTAGCGACGGACACATTTAACTTATGTATATTGGAAGCATGAGTTGCAACAAAGGACATAAAAAGACTAATGATGTTCGCCCATCGCAATATCTGTGCTGCACTTCATATCGTAATATGAAATACGCCAATTGAGAAATTCATGTATAAGAGCTCAAAGTAAATAAATCTTGGCAAAAAATTAACACCAATTATTACCTTAGCTAACTGAATAATACGTATTATGACGTTCGACACGTAGCTTATTAATGATGATTCATGTACCTCATCTAATCTTTTGTACTTTCGTGCTCAACATCCAACATAACTATGCTCCACAAACACTGAAGCCACCATTCGCACAAAATGATAAAGTTCGTTTATATGTTCAGGAAAGTCTTGAAATTCATGTAATTACGAACGAATAGCATGTTAACTGTGCTGAATATGGGCTACAAACTTGACTTAATCTAACCGAAACAAAGAAGTGTTTTGACACTTGACATACAGCTGCTCACATACGATTAATACCTGGAAAATTGCACTTGAAGTAATGAAATTTGTTTATTTTTATACGACATTGGTCTTATCTGTTGTGTTTATAGGTCTAAACGTAACTTGCACAAAATTCTGAATTTTGTGAATTTGCACTGTACCTACATCCTATCTGAACACTATCTCAACCTCAATCATGACTCGCGAAAAATGATTCTAATAAAAGAATATCGTATCCACGTTTGTGTACATTCATTACGCCAGTTCGGCATAAAGAGGAGTCCAGTCAGAAAAAGTTATGGATATGACTCGCTGCAGCCTGGGCAAGTTTTTAGTAGTTTCCACTTTTGCCACCAGGTACCTCCATATATGCAAAGCAGGCAGAGATCCTAGCGGCGAAAGATGGAACTATTTGAGGAGAAGACTGTCCTTTAATCTTCCATAAATGACAACTTTCGCGCCATTTAAGTAACTGTTTCCGGATCTCCGAACCCTTATTGTTTCGAAATATGTATTTCGTGTCTGTGAGCACGACCTACAGACTATCTCTGCCAAGTACACGCTTGGATCATGACTCTAGCAAAGTGATGAAATTCGTTTATATGCGAACGACATGCAGCGTAGCTATGCAGAATATGGGACTGAAACTAGAATTCAACGTACTGAAGCAACTGGTATTTATTATTTAGTGTTTATACCTTATGTGCTGAATATGAGTTCGAAACATTTGGCTCTACAATTGATCAAATACGTTTAACGGCGTTAATGCAGACATTATAGACGTTTGTCTTGAAACAATACATTCAATAAGTGATGAAAATAGTATAATTACGAAAAACTTTTAGCTCACGTGCACGGATAAATAGCTACAACAATACAATCCAACTGATAGAAATCGTGTCATAACGCAAGTCTGTGACGTAGGAGGCATGGAAAAATGTCTCACACAAAGAGATGGAAATTGTGTTTAGGCGTTCGACATACTTCTTATCTGATCAGATTATAGGTATAAACATAACATGCACATAGTTCTGAAATTCGGGTGTTTGCACGCGACATACAGCATATCTGTTCAGTATTTGAGCTCGATACATGATTCGCGCTAGGTAATATGGCTCGACATTTAGGTTCATTCATTAGTATATAACTCAGCCCAGTTAGGCATGACGAAAAGCCCAGTCAGGAGAACGTTGCGGATCTGACAAGGTGCCACCTGGGCAAGTTCTCAGTAGTTCCAACTTTCCTTGCCAGGCGCCTCCAAGTACATCTAGACGCCAGAGCTCCTAGCGGCGAAAGTTGGAACTATTTGTAGAGAAGGCTGTCCTGTAATGTTAAAGACCTTATCCCTTCCACGCTATTTAGGGATCTGATTCTCGCTACATATCTCTCAAGGAAGCGACGGACACATTTAGCTTATGTGTATTAGATGCATGAGTTGCAACAAACGACATAAAAAGACTAATGATGTTCGCCCATCAAGTTATCTGTGCTGCATTTCATATCGTAATATGAAATGCGCCAACTGAGAAATTGGAACTAAATATAACTTTGCAAAGAATGACCACCAATTATGACCTGAGTTAACTGAATAAAACGTTTTATTACGTTCGACATGCAGCTTAATAGTGATGATGCATGTGCCACATCAAATCATGTTTAATTTCGTGCTCAACTTCCAGCATATCTATGCTCCATCAAAACTGAAGCCACCATTCGCACGAAATGATGAAATTCATTTATTTGTTCCCGAAAAGTCATGAAATTCGTATAAATATGAACGAATGGCAACTTAACTGTGCTGAATATGGGCTACAAATTTGACTTACTCCAACTAGAGCAAGGCGTGTGTTGAAACTTGACATACAGCCGATCTGAGACGAATAATGCCTTGAAAATTTCACTTGGAGTAATTAAATTAGTGTATTTACATACGACATACTTTTTATCTGTTCTGATTATAGGTCTAAACATAACTTGCACAAATTTCTGAATTTTGTGAATTTGCCCTCGACCTACATCCTATCTGTACCCTATCTCAACTCAAAACATGCCTCGCGCTAAATGATGAAATACGAGTATAGCGCATGAACGTTTGGGTACATTCATTAGGCCAATTCGGCATGAAGAAAAGGCCAGTCAGAAAACGATACGGATATTCACGATGCAGCTTGGGCAAGTTCTTAGTTGTTCCCACTTTCGTTACCAGATGCCTCCATATATGCATAGCAGGCAGAGATCCTAGCGGCGAAAGATGGAACTATTTGTCGAGAAGGCTGTCCTCTAATCTTCCATATATGACCACTTTCACGCCATTTAAGTAACTGTTCCTCGATCTCCGAACCTGTATTGGTTCGAACTAAGTATTTTGTGTCTGTGTGTTCGACCTACAGACTATCTCTGCCATGTATGCTCTTGGATCATGACTCGTGGCAAGTGATGAAATTCGTTTATATGCGAACGACATGCTGGGTCGCTATACAGAATATGGGACTAAAACTAGAATGAACCTATTGAAGCAACTGGTATTTATTCTTTTGTGTTTATACCTTATATGTCCTGAATATGTTTTCGAATCTTTTGGCTCTACAAGTGATCAAATGCGTTTAATGGCATTCTATCTACATACAGACGTTATAGACGAAACAATACAATCGATAAGAGATAAAATAGGTATAATTACGAAAGACTTGTAGCTTCCATGCACTGAAAATTAGCTACAAACATGACTTAATAAAACCGACAAAAATTGTCTTAACGCATGTCTGTGACTTAAGGGCATGGAAAAATGTCTAACACAAAGTGATGAAAATTGTGTATAGGCGTTCGACATACTTCATATGTGATGTGATTATAGGTCTAAACATAACTTGCACATAGTTCTGAAATTCCGGTGTTTGCACCCGACATACAGCCTATCTGTGCAATATTTGAGCTAGAAACATGACTGGTGCTAAGTGATGGGCTCGACATTTAGGTTCATTCATTAGTATATAACTCAGCCCTGTTAGGCATTACGAAAAGCCCAGTCAGGAGAACGTTGCGGATCTGATAAGCTGCAAGCTGGGCAAGTTCTTAGTAGTTGCCACTTTAATTGCCAGGCGCCTCTAAGTACGCCTAGGCGCCAGAGCTCCTAGCGGCGAAAGTTGGAACTATTTGACTAGAGTGCTGCCCTGTAATATTGAAAACCTTAACCCTTCAACGCCATTTAGGGATCTGATTCTTGCCACAAATCTATGTCTAGGGAGCGACGGACACATTTAGCGTATGTGTATTGGAAGCATGAGTTGCAACAAACGACATAAAAAGACTAATGATGTTCGCCCATCGCAATATCTGTGCTGCACTTCATATCGTAATATGAAATACGCCAACTGAGAAATTCCTGTATAAGATCTCAAAGTAAATAAATCTTGGAAAAAAATTAACACCAATTATTAACACAGCTAACTGAATAAAACGTTTTATGACGTTCGACACGTAGCTTAATAATGACGATTCATGTACCTCATCCAATCTTTTGTACTTTCGTGCTCAACATCCAACATATTTATGCTCCACAAAGACTGAAGCCACCCTTCGCACGAAATGATCAAGTCGTTTATATGTTCAGGAAAAGTCTTGAAATACATGTAATTACGAAGGAATAGCATGTTAACTGTGCTGAATATGGGCTACAAACTTGACTTAATCTAACCGAAGCAAAGAAGTGTTTTGACACTTGACGTACAGCTGATCAGAGACGATTATTGCCTGGAAAATTGCACTTGAAGTAATGAAATTTGTTTATTTTCATCCGACTTTGGACTTATCGGTTGTGATTATAAGTCTAAACATAATTTGCACAAAATTCTGAATTTAGTGAATTTGCACTGTACCTATCTGAACACTATCTCAACTCAAAACATGACTCGTGCTAAATGATTAAATAAAAGAATATCGTATCCACGTTTGTGTACATTCATTACGCCAGTTCGGCATGAAGAGGAGACCCGTCAGAAAAAGTAATGGATATGACTCGCTGCAGCCTGGGCAAGTTCTTAGTATTTTCCACTTTTGCCACCAGGTGCCTCCATATATGCAAAGCAGGCAGACATCCTAGCGGCGAAAGATAGAACTATTTGAGGAGAAGACTGTCTTTAATCTTCCATAAATGACAACTTTCGCGCCATTTAAGTAACTGGTTCCGGATCTCCGAACCCTTATTGGTTCGAAATATGTATTTCGTGTCTGTGTGCTCGACCTACAGACAATCTCAGCCATGTATACGCTTGGATCATGACTCTAGCAAAGTGACGAAATTCGTTTATATGCGAACGACATGCAGCGTAGCTATGCACAATATGTGACTGAAGCTAGAATTGAACCTACTGAAGCAACTGGCTTTTTATTATTTAGTGTTTATATCTTTTGTGCTGAATATGAGTTCGATACATTTGGCTCTACAAGTGATCAAATACGTTTAATGGCGTTAATACAGACGTTACAGACGTTTGTCTTGAATCAATACATTCAATTACTGATGAAATTGGTATAATTACGTAAAACTTTTTGCTCACGTGCACGGATAATTAGCTACAACAAGACAATTCAACTGACAGAAATCGTGTCATAACGCTAGTCTGTGACGTAGAAGGCATGGAAAAATGTCTCACACAAAGGGATGAAAATTGTGTTTAGGCGTTCGACATACTTCTTATCTGATCAGATTATAGGCCTAAACATAACATGCACATAGTTCTGAAATTCGGGTTTTTGCACGCGACATACAGCCTATCTGTGCAGTATTTGAGCTCGAAACATGATTCGCGCTAGGTAATGGGGCTCGACATTTAGGTTCATTCATTAGTATATAACTCAGCCCAGTTAGGCATGACGAAAAGCCCAGTCAGGAGAACGTTACGGATCTGACAAGCTGCAACCTGGGCAAGTTCTTAGTAGTTCCCACTTTCCTTGCCAGGCGCCTCCAAGT